>Ga0193743_1000161_pt1 | contig 52799 bp, 86 predicted proteins | sample L2c2metaG_FD_143038 | JGI IMG/M metagenome (GOLD analysis project Ga0193743, IMG submission 143038) | Soil microbial communities from a riparian zone of the East river system, Colorado, United States - L2c2 | ecosystem: Environmental > Terrestrial > Soil > Riparian zone | place: USA: East River... | reverse complement strand
CGGCAGCACCGGTGGCCTGTCCCCGGTCGAGATCACTGTGATCAACGGCAGCCCGGGCACCATTTACTAGCGCGAGCGTTCCGGCTTGAGTTTCCGCTGGTAGTAGTCCTGCATGTAGACGTTGTATGTGGCGCGGCCCTCGGGCGTGCTGCGGTCCAGTCGCTTGCGATCGCGGCGGCAGGTCTTGCAGACCCGCGCCCCAGCCTTAGTGCGGTAGGTGTTCTCCGGCGTGTACTCGTGCCCCGTGTCGCAATGGGTGCGGGCGGCCCATCTCGCTGCTGGCGCGATCCCGCGCCGGACGTTCACCGATTCAGTGACCGGCTCCAGATGGTTGGGGTTGACGCACCGCGGGACCCGGCACAGGTGGTCAAGGACGAGTCCTTCCGGGATCGGGCCTTTGACCTGCTCGTATGCGAACCGGTGTGCCTGCACGGTGTAGCGGTTCGGGTCCCGGCTGCTCGTGGGCATAAACCGCGCGTACCCGGCGGAGTTGAGGTACTCGGTCCAGACCCAGCAACGCCCCAGCTCGGGGGCGTAGTCCGGCACTGGTCCGTTCTTGTCGACCTTCGGCCAGAAGCGCTCCGCCGCAGGTATGGGCTTCGGCCCACGTTTCCCCATAACGGCAATTATACCACGTACTGACAAGGAGCTGCTGCTATGCGCCCAGGAACGATCTACTGATGACCCGCCACGTACTGAAGTCCGACGGCGCCTGGGTCGAGCTGCGCGACGTCGAGGACCTGCGCGCCCGCGACCGCAAGGCCGTCGAGGCGATCATCATGGGCGCCATCGACGTGGACATGGACACCGGCCGGATCGCCGCCGGACGCGGCGCCATCGCCCAGATCATGAACGGCGCACCCGACGCAGTCGCGTCGCAGCTCATCGGCGCGTGGGAGATCCCCTACGCGCCCGGGCTCCAGCTCCCGCGCCTGGACCCCGACGCGCTCGGAGAGCTGCGCCTGGACGACTACCGCATGCTCATGGACCTGGTCGCCCCGGCCGTGGCACTGCTCATGCCCGGCCGGTCGAACAACCCCGACGACCACAACAAGCCCGCGTCCCCTTCCGAGCCCGCCAGCGCCTGAGGTCGATGCTGGCGGGCACCCCGCTACCCCGCGCGCACCCGGGCGAGCCCGCGCTCTGGCAGCGCGTGTTCTCCGACTACTGGTTCTGGGCGGACAGGTTCAACTGGCCGCCGGACGTGGTGGACCGGCAGTCGGCGGTCGTACTGCACCGTCTCTACGAGGTGACCCTGGCCGTCGAGGAGTGGCGGCGAGAGCAGACCGACGATGGCTGAGCTCGACGGTTTCGAGGCCATGCTCACCGCGCTGCGCGCCGTCGGTGAGCGCGTCGTGGCCGCCACGCCGGACGGGCTCGGCAACGCTGCGGCCCACCTCGAAGCCGAGGTAAAGGCCCTGCTGTCCAGCACCTCGCACCCGGCGGGCACGCCGACCCCGTCGCCTCCCGGCTCGCCGCCGTCGCTGGTGTCGGGCAACCTGCGCCGCTCCATCCAGGTCGAGGGCCCGAGTCAGACCGGTGCCGGCCGCTGGTCGGTGAGCGTCGGATCGGGACTGGTCTACGCCGGCGTGCAGGAGCACGGCGGCGGCAACAACCTGCCGGCGCGCCCGTACATGGCACCCGGTCTCGCGACTGCGATCCCCGGCATGCAGGCGTACATGGAAGCAGCCTGGGCTTCGGCCCTGACGACCTGAGAGACGGGGGTGAGTCCCCGTGCTGCCCGAGGTCACCGCCAGGCTCAACGCCGACGTCTCCGATTTCATCGCCGCCTGGGATCGAGCTGCGGACGCGGCCACCCGCGCGGCCGCCCGGATTCGGGCGGCCCAGCAGGGCCTCGGCGACATCGACATCGACACGTCCCGGTTCGGCGACCTCAACAGCGAGCTGGAGCGGATGACCCGCACGTTGCGCCAGGCCACCGACCAGATCAGGGAGTTCGGCAACAGCACCCGCAACGCCGGTGGTGGTCTCGACGACCTCGCCGACCGGGCTCGCCGTGCCGGGGACGCGCTCGGCGGCGGCGGAGGTGGTGGTCTCGGCGGCGGGATGCTGAAGGCCGGCATGGCAGGGAAGGCGATGGTGGCCGCTGTCGCCCTGATCGCCTCGATCCTGCCCGCGATCGCCGCCGCTGCGCTGGCGGCCGGCGCCGCCCTTCAGGGTCTCAGCGTGGTCGCTGGCGTGGTCATCGGCGGCTGGCGCGGCATCGAGCAGGCCGGGCAGCGGCTCAAGGCCTCCCTCGGCGGGCTGCAAAAGCAGCTCGAAAGCGTGTTCCGGGCCGAGCTGTCCCGGGAGTTCCAGAAGCTGGGTCAGGCGATCTCGACCCTCGATTCACCGTTGAAGTCCATCGCCCGGTCGACCTCCGACGTGATCAAGGAGTTCACCGGCTGGATCCGTTCGAGCAAGGGCATGGAAGAGATCAAGACCATGCTCGGCGGGGTCGACAACATGGTCAAGTCGCTGGCCCCTGGGGCGAAGGCGTTGGCCGAGGCGTTCACCGGTTTCGGTGCCGCCGCCGCGCCCGCGATGGACGACATCGGCAAGGCGCTCTCGTCCGTGTTCGAGAACCTGAACAAGGTCATCCAGAAGAACGAGGAGAGCGGCCAGCTGACGAAGGCGTTCGAGGCCGGCGCCGCCGCCATCGAAGCGTTCGGCGTGGTCCTTGCCGGCATCATCGACGTCCTGATCGAGATGGCCGCGTCTGGCGGGAAGCCAGCTGCGGAGGCGATCAAGAAGTTCGGGCAGGCGCTGTCGGACGCGGCCCCGACGATCGGCATCATGTTCGGGGCGCTCGCCCGCGCGGCCGACGTGATCATGACGGTCATCGGCTGGTTCACGAAGCTGCTCAAGGCCATGGAGCCGGTCACCAAGGTATGCCAGAAGGCCGGCGAGCAGTGGGACGAGCTGGTGATGAAGGGTAAGGGCTTCGCTGCGCTCGGCGGCATCATCGCCGCCGCGTTCGAGGTGGTCAAGAAGGCCGTGGTCGATGGGGTGACCAAGGCCGTCGAGGCGGTCAAGAAGTGGTGGGAAGACACCAAGAAGGCCGTAGAAAAGGGCGTCACCGACGCCAAGAAGGCCATCGACAAGTGGAAAGATGACACCAACAAGGCGATTAATAAGATGGTTGCCGATGTCATCAAGGGCATCAAGAAGTGGTGGGACGATACCAAGAAGGCCGTTGAAAAAGGTGTCGCAGACATCAAGAAGGCCATCGATAAGTGGAAAGACGACGTCAACAAGGCCATCAACGATTTGGTTGATGGCTGGATAAAGTCCGTCCAGCAGTGGTGGGAGGACACCCAGAAGGACGTACAGGAGGGTGTCGACAAGGTCGTCGAGTTCATCAAGCAGCTACCCGACAAGGTCATGCAGGCCCTGAACAACTGGGTCCGCGACATGAAACAGCTCGGCAAGGACGCCATCGACGGCATCGCCGAGGGCATCCAGTCTGCCGTCGGCAACCTGGTCGGCGCGGCGACGAAGGCCGCTAAGGCGGCCCTGGACGCGATCAAGTCGACGCTCGGCATCAGCTCGCCCTCGAAGGTCTTCGCCGACGAGGTGGGCAAGATGATCCCGGCCGGCATCGCCTTGGGCATCACCGGCAACACCAGCCTGATCAGCGACGCCATGAACCGCACCGGCCTGGGCGCGCTCGCCGCCGGGCGGGGAGCGATCGGCGGGGCCGCCTTGGGCCGTGGAGGCCAGCAGGTGTTCACGCTGCAGATCGGCAGCGGCGCGGACTCTGCGATGGGCACGGCGATCGCCCGGCTCGCCCAACAGGGCAAGCTCAAGATCACGGCGAACGCGGTGGTTGGGGGTCGTCGGTGAGTCGCTCGTTCCTGACCACTGCCCCCGCGTTCGACACCTACCCGGGGCTCCTGGTCCAGGTGGCGGTGGCGTGGGGCGGTGACATCACCGACCTGGACGGTAGCGGCTGGACCTGGGATGACATCACCGACGATGTGATTCTGGGCGGCGAGGGCGGCAAGAGCGAGGGCCGCGGGATCTCCATCACCCTCGGCCGCCCGGACTTCTCCCAGGAAACCCAGACCGCCGAGATGACCTTCCAGCTGGACAACCGGACCGGCGAGTACTCCGAAGGCGGCCAGTCGTCGCACTGGCCGTACGTACGGCGCGGCACCCCCGTCCGGGTGCGCGTGAGCGACGACGCGGGCAGCACCTGGTCGGTGCGGTTCCAGGGAGCCGCGAACGGCTTCACACCGCAGTGGGATCCCGATACCTCCCGATGGGCGACCGTCACGCTGTCCGCGTCAGGGCCGCTGCGCCGCCTCAACCAGGGCACCCTGCCAGGGTTCTCGGCCATGCGGGTCGGCACCCTGGCGGATTCCACCGTGAAGGCCTACTGGCCGATGGAGGAGGAACAGCAGAGCCGAATCCTGGTAGCGGCGGTCGGTGCCCCGAGCGCCATCGGCGACTTCCGAACGATCGTGTTCGACGGCACGGAGCACACCGTCCCCGGGGCGCCCGGCGACTTCGCGAGCTACACGAGCGTCCCGAGCTCAGCCCCGATGCTGACCATGAAGGATGGCGGCGCCGCCGTCTTCAGCATGACGACCACCACGAGCACCAGCTCGACGACCAGCGTCATCCTCGGGGGCATCGTGGGGGTGAAGCCCGTCGACAACCCCATGGTGGGGTACGGCGCCAACACTGGCTCACTGTTCTCGGTGTTCACCCCGAACGGGGCATCCATCAAGAAATGGGAAGTGGCCTACCTCGGCGGATACGACTTCGTCAACAGTGTCTGGACCAACCAGCCGGGCAACATCCTCGCCGTCCGCGGGTATGCGGTCTACACCGACGGCGTCGCCGATGCCGTCTTCGAGTCCACATTCCGGGCCGACAACTTGTTCCCGAACACCGACTACGAGGTTGGCCTCACGCTGACCCAGAGCGGCGCCACCACCACCTGGCGTGTATGGCTCAACCCCTGCGTGACCACCACCGGAGTCGACCGGTTCAGCTTCTCGGAAACCAGGGGCAGCAACAGCAACGGTGCGCAGGTCAACGGCGGCTACATCGGCGCGTTCAGCGACATGGAAGGCCTGGGCGCCGGCCACCTCGTGGTCCGCGCCCCCTCCATGGCGTTGTGGGCCGATGAGGCCTGGATGCGCGGACACCCCGGCGAGGATCCGACGGACCGAATGGGGCGGCTCTGCACCCAGAACGGTATCCACCTGACCGTGCTGGACTACACGATGCCCGGCTGGGTCACCGCCACCGACAGCATGGGGCCGCAGTACTACGACACGATCACCAACCAGCTGCGCGAGATCGAGCGGACCGGACAGGGCGTCCTGTGCGACGGGCTAGGCCCGGGCCTGACCTACGTCACCCGCGGCTACCGGGAGAAGCAGGCCAACGGCCCGGCCACGCTCGTCCTCGACGCCGCGCAGGCGCACCTGATGGAGCCGTTCACGCCGATAGACGACGACCAGCTCACGATCAACAACTGCGACGTCAACCGGCGCGACGCCACGGCGGTCAGCTACATCGACCGCAGCGGTCCGATGGGCGTCGACGCCATCGGCGACTTCAGCACGAGCTACACGCTGAACCCCGAGGGCGACAGCGGTCTCGTCGGCTACGCGGAATGGGTGGTCGGGATCGGATCCCGGACCGGGTACCGCTACCCCTCCGTCAGCTTCGCGCTGGAGACGAACCCGGACCTGATCGGCGGCTGGCTCGACGTCACACCCCAGTCCCGGCTCGACATCGAGAACATCACCTCGATCCGCAGGCAGCACCCGGACTACACGATCAGGCTCCTGGTCGAGGGGTGGCACGAAGAGATCGACGCGTTCACCTGGCGGGTCACGGCCAACACCAGCCCGGCCGACCCGTGGAACGTGATCCGGCTGGCGGCGGCCACCGGCTCGACCGGCGACGGTGTCGGCCGCCTCCAGACTGTGGACTCGCAGTTGAACGCGAACTACACGAGTGGCACGTCGATCAGCGTCAAGACCAACTCGGGCAACATCTGGGTGACCACCGCGGTCGATGCGGACTCGTTCCCGTTCGACATCGACGTCGGCGGTTGCAAGGCGACCGTCACCGCCATCACCGGGGCGAGCTCGCCGCAGACCTTCACCCTGTCCGCGGCACTGCCACGGGCGATGACGGGCTCGACGACCATCGGTGCCGGTACGCCCGTGAAGGTATGGCGCCCGCCTGTGTTCGCGATTTGAGGACCCGATGATGACCTTCCACGGAGGCGAGCATGGCGACCCGGTACGCGGGACAGAAGCTGCGCTACAACTACGGGCCGATCAGCGGCGGAGCGGCGAACGACCGGCTGTCCGCTTCGGTCGTCAGTGGTGCGGTCGCGGGCACTGAGCCGCTCTGTACCCAGTTCACCTGAGGAGGCGTCCGATGCCCCCGTTCCTGCTCCGCCCGGCCGCGACCGAGATCGACTGGGAGATCATCAAGGGCGACGCGTTCGACATCCTGATGCCGGTCCTGGACTCGGACGGCGTCGCGGTCGACATCTCCACCTGGACCGCCAAGGCGCAGGTCCGGCACTCGGAGAACGAGCCGGTTCTGCACGAGTGGTCGATCGACGAAGGCAACATCAGCTGCTCGGTCGACGGCGTGACCCTGAACGTGATCGGCTCGCAGACCTCGGCGTGGACCTTCACCAAGGCGCTCGTGTCGATCGAGATCTACGAGCCCATCACCCTCAAGCCCCGCGTGATCGCCGAGGGCACGATCCGCGCACTCCCCGAGACGACCCAGTAGAAGGGCACGACCATGGCCGCGCAGGACATCTTCCCGGATGCCGGACTCGACTACATGCTCGGCATCTTCCCGAAGAACGGGACGAACGCCGCCACGCTGTACCTGTTCCTCTGGAAGGGCGGCACCGCGTCCACCGTGCCAGCCGCTGCGGCGACCATGGGCACCATGGGCGGCACGTTCGCCGAGGTGACCACGACCGACTACCCCGGGTACGCCCGCGTCGCCATCGCGGCAGCCGACTGGGGATCGGCTGCCGGCGAGACGCTGCACACGGTGGTGGCCCGCGTGGTCACCGCGACGCAGAAGTCGTTCGCCGCCGCGACCGCGGGCGCCACGCCCTCGGCGGCGATCAACGGGTTCGGCATCGCGACGGCGAGCACGTCCGGCACGCCGGTCTACTTCTCGAACTTCGACGACGAGACCGGAATCACCAGCCTCGCGCTCGGCGACATCATCCGGGTGACGCCGAAGCTCGGTCTCGGCGGCTGACCGAGGTCGATCCAGCGGGAGGGCGGTGACGCGTGGCGGTACCCACGTTCGTCGCCGCAGGCACCTACCTCACCGAGGCCAGCGGCGCCAGCGCGGCGGTCGCCGTGCCAGCCGGGGTACAGGCCAACGACGTCATCCTGGTGATCGTCTACAAGGAGAACACGGCGGCGGTCACCCCGCCGTCCGGGTTCATCGAGAAATCGCATCAGGCCGCGACCGGCAGCCAGGACCACGACACCTACGTGTTCTGGAAGCGGGCCACCGGCGCGGACAGCGGTACGTACTCGTTCACCTGGACGGGGTCGGTGTGGCGGACCGGGTTCGCCATGGCGTTCCGTGGCTGCGTCACCTCCGGAGACCCGATCGATGTCTTCAGCGGTGCGACCAGCGGCGGCACGAGCGTCACCGCGTCGCCGGCCGTGTCGGTCACCACGACCGGGGCGGACCGGCTGCTCGTGTGGCTGGCGGGCACGTACGACGTCACCACCTGGACGACGCCGAGCACGTTCACCGCGTCGGCCCCGGCCGGGGCGCCCGCCTCGCGGCTGGTGCACGCGGCTCGCAAGGCTCAAGCAGTGGCCGGTGCGTCGGGGTCGGTCACGACCACGACGACGCAGAGCTTCACGAAGACGGCGCATCTCGTCGCCCTGCTCCCCGTGCCCTCCGGCACGACCTACTCGAAGGCAGGCGGGGCGGCACGATCCAGCGCCGGGTCGGGCTCGAAGTCGGTCCTGCCGGCCAACTTCGTCGACAAGGCCGGCGGCGCCGTGCGCACCGGAGCCGGGTCGGGCGCGAAGGCGATCGGCAAGACGAACCCGAAGACCGGCGGAGCGGCCCGCACCAGCGCAGGCTCCGGAGCGAAGTCGGTCATCAACGTCCCGCCGGACCAGCTACCCAGCGATGTCCTCGACCTGTCGTACTGGCACCTGACCACGCCGGAGGACTCGGGCGACGGCGACGCCGAGCAGATCAACCAGCCCGCGCTCGACAGCTTCGAGTCCGCCGGGTTCTTCGTCGATGACGACGGGTTCGTGAACTGCGTCGCGCCGGTCGACGGGTTCACCACCTCGGGCGCGTCCGGCGCCGTCCGCATGGAGCTGCGCCAGCACTACAAGAGCGGCTACGCCAACGCGGCGATGGACCCGAACGGGTCCGGTCGCTGGCAGATGACCATCACCACCAGTGCGGATCCGACGAGCATCACCGGCGGCTCGAACCCGCGCAAGGAACTGATCATCTCCCAGATCCACGGCGCGGGCGACAGCCCCATTCCGCTGATCCTGTCGGCCGAGTGGACGTCGGGCGGTAGCCCGGTCACGCCGCGTGTACGGATCTTCAAGAACGGCCCCGGGCTGGCGAACCTCATCACGGGCATCACGACCAGCACGCGGCTCACGTTCCGGATCCGGATCGAGGACGATCGGCTCAAGGTCTGGGGCGTCGCGGGCGAGGTCAGTGACCTGGCGCCGCTCGCCTCGCCGCAGTACGACTGGCCGATCTCGGACTTCACCGACCAGTCGGGCTGGTACTACAAGTGCGGGGCGTACCACAAGACCACGATCGCGTCCGGGTCGTCCGGCGAGGGCATCGCCAAGATCTCGTTCCTGGAGGTCCTCGAACCGGCCGACGACGACCCGTCCGGCACGACCCACGACAAGACCGGTGGCGCAGCGGCGCGCTGTGCGGGGTCTGGCGCGAAGACGGTCACGAACCCCACGACCTACAGCAAGACCGGCGGCGCAGTCCGCGTCAGCGCAGGATCGGGCGCGAAGACCGTCTCGGTGCCTGCCGTGTACGCCAGGACCGGCGGAGCGGCCCGCACCAGCGCAGGATCCGGAGCGAAGGCTGTCACCTCGGCCACGACCTACGTCCGCACCGGCGGCGCCGCCGCGCGCGGTGCGAGCGCCGGCGCGAAGGTGCGCACACCCGCTACCATCCACGCCGAGTTCGGCGGTGCCGCTGCCGGTGCTGCCGGGTCCGGTGCCGTCGAGCTCGTCTCGGCTGCCCGACACGAGAAGACCGGCGGCGCCGCCCGTGTCACCGCCGGGTCGGGCGCGCAGAGCGTCACCTCGGCCACCGTCTACGTCCGGACCGGCGGCGGCGCAGCTCGCAGCGCGAGCTCCGGCCTGCGCCAGACCGGCGGCGGTGTCGAGTACAGCAAGGGCGGCGGCGCGGTGGGCGTGGGCGCCGGGGTCGGCGCACGAGAATCCCAGCACCCGGACGTCTACCCCCGCACCGGTGGCGCGACGACGACGACGGCCGGATCCGGCGGGTACACGATCGCATCGGCGGTAGTCCACACCCGCGTCGGCGGCGCGAGCGCGTCAGTGGCCGGATCAGGGACCGCTGAGCACGTCCCTGCCGTCCGGCACGACCGCACCGGCGGCGCCACCGTGCGCGGTGCCGGCTCCGGCTCCGTCGATCTGACGCCCGCCTTGGTGCACGCGAAGACCGGCGGCGCGAGCACGACCGGCGCCGGCGCTGGGATCCAGGACCGGACGTCGGCCACGGTCTACGTCCGGACCGGTGGCGCGGCGGTGCTGGTCGCCGGGATCGGCCTGGTTGAGGTCATCCATCCCGCGGACCACGCGAAGGCGGGGGGCGGCGCCGTGCTCGGCGTGGGCTCCGGCCGCGGGCGACGAGGTGGACGGATGCGCTCCGGCGTGCCGGTCGCCATCGGCCAGTTCAGCTCCGGCACCCCGGTACGGAGGTAGACCCGGTGGCCACCTTCGGCAAGACCACCGACGGCATCAACACCAGCGCGTCGAGCGCCCCCCGGGTCTGGGTCTCCCAAGCAACACCGAGCGCGACCGGCCCGGTAGTCACCGGCCACGCCCGGATCTCGCTCGACGCTGCCGGCACGACGACGTGCCGGTTCGCGATCTACGCGGACAGCACGGGTGAGCCGGGCGCGCTGCTCGCGCAGTCCGACACGCTCACGCTCACGGCGACCTCCGAGGCCGAACGCGTCTTCACGTTCTCCGGCGCCAACATCATCACCGTCACCAACGGCGTGCCGTACTGGATCGGCCCGGCCTGGAATGACCCGGGCACACCGTCCGTGGTCGTCTCCCGGGACAACACGGCCGCCATGACTCGCCAGCAGGCCGTCACGGCCGGGCCGACGCTGCCCACTCCGTACGGCACCCCGGTCGCCAGCAGCACGGGTCCGATCGACGCCTACGTCACCTTCACGACGTTCACGATCTACGCGAAGACCGGCGGCGCAGCCGCGCTCGGAGCCGGCTCCGGCGCGAAGGTGTTCGACGAGCACGAGACGCACGCGAAGACCGGCGGTGCAGTCGCCACGAGCGCAGGCTCTGGTACGAGCACGGTCACGCATCCGGCCACCTACGACAAGGCCGGCGGCGCGGCGCTGCTCTCCGCGGGCTCGGGCGAGAGGGTCGTCAACGCGACCAACCCCAGGACCGGCGGGGCAGCGGCGGCGTCCGCAGGCTCGGGCGCGAGCGTGCACGACACGGCCACGACCTACGACAAGGCAGGCGGTGCAGCTGCGCTCGGTGCCGGCTCTGGTGCGCAGGACGTCGAGCACCCCACGACGTACGACCGGACCGGCGGCGCAGCGGCCGACGCGGCGGGCTCCGGCGAGGCCGAGCTCGACGCGGTCACCATCTACGACAAGGCCGGAGGCGCGGCAGCCACCGGCGCGGGCTCCGGCGCACGCAGTCTCGTCCGCTCGTACACCGGCGGCGGCGCGGCGGCGTCCGCCGGCGCGGGCACGCGCGACGTCGTCCCGGCCGCGGTCTACGACCGGGCTGGCGGCGCGGCGGCGCTCGGTGCTGGCGTCGGCGAGGCCGTGCACGACACCGCCGGGACCATCGTCCGGACCGGCGGTGCAGCCGCGTCCGGGGCGGGCTCCGGCGTTCTCGAGATCCAGCATCCCGCCGTGCACGCGCTCTCCGGCGGCGCGGCCGTCGAGGCGACCGGTGCCGGGGCGCGCGAGTTCGTTCGCATCAAGACAGGCGGGGCCGCTGCGCTCGGGGGCGGCAGCGGCTCCGCTGCCCTCGTCCCACCCGCCGTGCACGCGCTCTCCGGCGGCGCGGCGGTGTGCGGCGCCGGTACCGGCGAGCTGGAGCACCACGTCCCCGCCGTGCACGCCAGGACCGGCGGTGCGGTGGCCACCGGCGCTGGCACGGCCGCCGTCGACATCGACCCCGCCGAGGTGTTCAGCAAGGCCGGCGGCGCGGCGGCGAGCTGTGTCGGCATCGCGCTCGTCGAGGTCATCCACGCGGCCGTGCACGTGCGTACCGGTGGGGCCGCCGCGCTCGTTACCGGGATAGGCCGGGCGCGAGTCGGGGGAGACCTCTGGTCGGGGGAACCGCTCGCGCTCGGCCGCTACCACGCGGCCGAGCCGGTCACCGTGGGAGGGATGAGCGCGGGCAGGCCAGTGGCGGTCGGCCAGCTGCGCGCGGGAGAACCGATCGTGTAGGAGGAAGAAGCCGGAGCCGCTCATGTCCGTCGAGGTGATCTCGGCTGTCTTTACGGGGCTGACCGGGCTTCTCGCCGGGCTCGCCGCCGTGCTGGCCACCAGATCGAGGAGGGTCTCCGAGGACTCCCGATCGGTGCGGCGCGGGTACCGCGAGCTGCAACGGAAGTTCGTCGCCGCCGTCGCGCACATCTTCACCCTGGAGACCGAACTCGCCCAACGCGGACTGCGCGTTCCCGAGCGACCTGAGATCCTGGAGAAGGACGAGGACGAGGATGGGCCAGCACCGGAACGGGCTAGCCATCGCGCCACCCCCTGACCCGGCGCTGGTCGATGGCATGCACCGCAAGGACGACGAGCGTCCGGCGTCCCGCTGGTGGATCGCGATCATCGTGGTCATCGGTCTGTTGCTCGTGGGATTCGGCGTGTGGCTCACCCAGAGCGCCGGCAGCGTCGAGGACCAACTCGGCACCACGGCCCAGCAGTACCAGGATCTCGGCCAGTCCGTGACCGCCGCGTGCACACGCGGCGACGTCGTCCAGACGCCCGCGGGTCAGAACCTCTGCCAGCGCGGGGCCGAGGCGCAGAGCGCTCCGATCCCCGGCCCAGCCGGCGAGCGCGGGCCGGCCGGCGAGTCGATCGTTGGGCCGAAGGGCGACCCGGGAGAGCCGGGCGCGGACGGCCAGCCGGGCGCGGACTCCACGGTCCCCGGCCCGATGGGACCGCAGGGCCAGCCGGGCGCGGACGGCCAGCCCGGGAGCGATGGCAGCGCTGGGCCGGCCGGCGTCGATGGCCAGCCCGGGCAGCCGGGCGAGTCGATCCCCGGCCCGGCCGGACCGATGGGGCCGCAGGGCGAGCAAGGACCGGAAGGCGAGCAGGGCGATCCCGGACCAACCTGCCCGGACGGCAGCACGCTCCAGACGGTCGAGTTCGCCAGCGGCGAGACCGGCCTCGGCTGCGTCACGTCCACCGGCGAGCCGATCCCGCCCGACCCCGACGGAGGGTTGCTCGATGGTTGATCCCGAATCGACCCGTACGCAGGTGGACGGGCTGCGCATCGCCACCGTCGCCGTGCTCGCCGTGGACACCCTCATCGTGGTGTTGCTCTCCCTGTTTCTCGTGACGAACGTGCAGGCGCAGCGCCAGGTGAACGAGTGCTATCAGGGCCTGCTCGACGAGGTCGTTACCTACCTGGGCGTCGCCGCGCAGGCCGGACGCACCGACCGGCAGGCGCAGCGAGAACTACTGACCGACCGCGCAGCCTCCCCCGACGAGGGTCGTGCGGTGCTGGACCGATACCTCGCGCAGCTGGACGAGGCCGACCGAACAAGATCGACCAACCCCATCCCCACACAACGCTGCGCGCGCTGACGCGTCCTTCTCTGTGAAGGACGTCGCCCCCAAGGAGAGACCATGAATCGAACCGCTCTACTGGCCGGCGCCGTCCTGGCGCTGTCCGTGCTGACCGCGTCCCCCGCCCTGGCGCAGGACGACAGCAACGCGTGCGATAAGGCCCGGATCGCCGAGGGCAACGCGCTCACCGACCTCCGCTCAGCCAAGGACGACCGAGAGCGGGTCCGTCTCGCCGCCGAGGCACGCGACGCGACCACCATCACGGTCGGAGATATCACCGTCGTGATCGACGGCGAGGTCAAGATCAGCGGAGCGGAGCGCGTTGGCCTGGACGCGCTGAAGGGTCGGATCGATCGTCTCGACCGCAAGTACGTCGACGCCGTCGAGAAGCGCAAGGACAAGTGCGACGACCCGGCGCCGACGTCCACCGTGACCACCACGCCGGCGACACCGGCTCCGGACGACGACGTCGACTGCGACGAGGTCTCGGACGAGGAAGCCCAGCGCATCCTCGACGCCGACCGGAACGACCCGAACGACCTCGACAGCGATGACGACGGCGTGGCCTGCGAGGAGGACGTCATCGTCGGCAACGACGACGAGGTCGTCATCCCGTCCGGCGGCGTGAACACCGGCGGCGGGCCTGCGTGAGACTGACCGCCCTGATGCTCGGTGCCGCGCTCCTCGCGGGGTGCGGTACCGAGTTCGTCGCTGACCCGCCGCGTGAGCCGCCGCCGGTCGTGGTCGACGAGATCCCGACGCCCGACCCCAGCGCGATCATCATCCCGAAGATCGGGGCCGAGTCGAACCTGATCCCGCTGACCATCGACGAGAACAACGAGCTGATCCCGCCGCCGGTCGACCAGCCACTACTTGCGGGCTGGTACGCCGGGCGGGACCCGGCGTTCGACGGGGACGAGTACCAGCCGGGCGAGAACGGTCCGGCCGTCATCGCTGGGCACGTCGACGGCATCGGGCCGGACGGCCGCAAGGGCTTCCCCGGCATCTTCGCGCGCCTCGGCGAGCTGGTGCCCGGCGACGAGATCCTGATCGACCGCAAGGACGAGTCACGGCTGCGGTTCGTGGTCAGCGCGGTCGCCTCGTTCCCGAAGGCCGCATTCCCGACCGAGGACGTTTACCTCAAGACCGAGACACCGACGCTGCGGCTGATCACCTGCGGCGGCGAGTTCGACCGCCAGTCCGGGCACTACGTCTCCAACGAGATCGTCTGGGCTGACCTGGCGTCATGAACGTGCGCTGGGGCTGGCGCTGCGTGTCGTGCCATCACCGGCGCGACGCACACCTGTTCCACCACGGGCCGTGCCTGGTCTGCGAGTGCCCGCGCTACGTCCCACCGTGGTGGGTCCAGCTCCGGAGGTGGTTGCGTGCACGACTGTGAAGCCATGCGGCGGTGGCTGGTGTTCGCCGCCCTGTTGCCCTACGCCGTGCACCACGACCACCGGATCGAGCGGCGCGAGGCTGAGGTCCGACGTTCGCAGGACCGGGCGCACCGGCTGATGCAACGCATCCCGATCCAGCGCTCCCGTGAGATCGCGCTCCCCCGCCGAGAGGTCGCACCGCGGGGGAGCGGGCCGTGGCACGGCTGAGAGACCTGCTACCGGCCACCCGCGTAGATCTGCATCTGCTCTGGACCTACGTGATCGGCCAGACCGAGCATCACACCAAGCTCGCCGAGCGGGTGGCCCTGCTCGAGGCGCAGGCGCACAAGAACAACGATCAGCACGGCTGAGCTCGGCGTCCGGCCGGCGCTCCCTGACGGCCGGACGCCGAGCCCATGGAGGTGAGTCCGATCGGGGACTGGAGCTTGAACCGCGAGGGCCGCTGGGTCTACGACGCCAACGCACCCGCCGCGAACATCTCGGCGACGCAGATGATGCCCGCGACCTCGCCCGACGATCCCGTCGACGTCCCGCCACGGGTCGACGATTGGTGCGAGGACCGCGACCCGGGCGAGCTGACCGACGACGACGAGCGGGAGTAAGGCGAATGCCCTACATGACCTGGCTCGCGGACGCGCTACGCGGCGGTGGGCTCCCTGTCCGGGAGGTCGTCGGGTGGCGCACCCGTGGGCATGGCGCGATGGCCGACGTGCGCGGCGTCGTCTGCCATCACACCGCCGGGGCGGCTAGCGGCCTGTACCCGTCGGAGAAGGTGGTCGTCAACGGCCGGATCGGACTGGCCGGGCCGCTGTGCAACCTAGGCCTCGACCGAGCCGGGACGTGGATCGTGGTCGCCGCCGGGCAGGCCTGGCATGCCGGCACCGGATCCGTCGCGTGGTGCCCGAGCGGGGGCAACTCGCACCTGATCGGCGTCGAAGCCGAGAGCGTCGGTACCCGCGACGACTGGACTGCGGCGCAGCGCGAGAGCTACCCCCGCGGAGTGGCCATGCTGCTCCGCTACCTGAAGCTGCCCGCGTCGCGCGCGATCGCGCACCGGGAGTGGGCGCCCGGCCGCAAGATCGATCCGGCGTTCTGGGATATGGGCGAGTTCCGCCGCGCGGTCGGGCGCGACCTCGCACCCCCCGCGGTCGTTGCACCTGCGAAGACATCCCCCGTGTCGGTCCCCCGAGAGGACGCCTCTGTGATCCTGAAGAGCCAGCCGGACAAGAGCCGGGCTGTGTACGTCGCCGGTCTGTTGACCGGCTTCAACTTCGTCGGGCTCGGCCCGACGGAGACCCCGACCGACGAGCAGGCCGCGAAGCTGGGCATCCCGGTCATGTGGGTTGAGTACGGCACCTGGCAGGAGTACGACCGCCGCTCGCACGTGATGCTCGGCGACATCTCGAAGGGCGCCCAGCTCCCAAACTCCCCCGGCCCGTCGTCATGACGGGCCGGCTCCCCGAATCCCTGGAGGACATCATGACCGACCCCACCCCCGGCTACCCGGACCACGCCGCGCCCGCCGTGAAGACCGAGGGCGTGTCGCCCAAGGCGATCGCGGCCACCGTCGTCGGCGCGCTGGTCGGCGTCATCATCACCACCCTGAACGCGATGCAGACCAACCCGGACCTGCTCGGCACTCTGCCCACGTTCTGGCAGTCGGCGATCCTGCTGGTGATCCCGCCGGTGCTCACATTCCTGGCCGCCTACCAGGCGGGTCCGGGCGCAGTCACCGTCGGAAGGAACTAGCCCATGATCGCCATTGTGTTCGCCATCCTGGCCATCGTCTGCTTCCTGGTCGCCGCGCTGGGTGGCGCGATCGGCATCGATCTGACCTTGCTCGGCCTGACGTTCCTGTCCTGCGCCGTGCTCGCGATGAACCTGCCGGCGACCTGGCCTCGACGCGTTCCCTGATCATCGTCGGCCTGTACGCTGGGCCCTGGCGCTTGATGTCCTCTCGTGCCGACTGAGCCCCCCTCCGCTACTGGCGGAGGGGGGCTCTTTTCGTGCGTCCAGGGTCAGGCGGTCCATTCCTTCGAGGTGGCGTCCAGGTGTGCCCGGACCCCGTGCACCAGGTGCGCGGCGGCCCGATCGGTGTACTCGTCTCCCGACGGGACGCGTAGCGGCTGCTCGATCACATTGCACAGGTGGCAGCGCTGCACGCCGTCGGTCAGTCGGTAGTTGCGGTTGTCCGGGCCACCGGGCACGGCCCACCAGCGCGGCGCGGTCTTCACGTCAGGCGACCTTGGTGAACGGCGCGCAGCCGGACACCTCGATCTCGGCTCCGACCATGCTGGCCGGGATGGTGATCCGGACCTGGCCGTCGTTGCTGATCTCCTGGAGCAGGAACTTCTCCCCGCGCTGCACGTCGACGTAGCAGAGCTTGATGACGCCGCCGTCCGGGCCCGGGCTCTTGTACTTGCCGGGGGCGACCTCGTCGCCGATCTCGTAGATCCCGTTCGAGATGGACCCGTCGGCCGGAGCCGGAGCGGGCACCTGCTGGACGTCCGGGACGTAGGGCACGTGCGGGGCCGAGGTTGTCGCCGCGCGGGCGGGCTCGTCGGCGGTCGGCAGGCTGCCGAACATCAGGCCGAGCAGGAACGTGCCGGCGGCGATGGCGACGGTCAGGCCCTTGCGGGTCTTCGGCTTGGGCGTGGCCTCGACGTAGGGCCACGGGGCGTGCTGGTTCATCGGTGTCCTCTCGTGTACTTCAGGTCGGTGGATCTTAGCGGGCCAGCTGGCGGGCCTCGTGCCAGCGGAAGTACTCGTGGCGGGCCTGCTCCCAGTACCACAGGTCGTACTCCCAGCGGGCCAGCGCGTTCGCGTAGTCGTCGCGCAGCTGCCGGTTCTTGGCCTCGTTGATCAGCGTCATGGCCAGCCACACGATCGCCCACAGGCCGAAGGTGAAGAACGACAGCAGGAAGTGCACGGCGTGCAGGGTGTAGACGAGGTGCGGCTCGCTCGGCCGGCGCGGTGGCGGTCCGAAGTAGTTGCTCACTGGGTGCCCTCTCGTTGCGGTGCTTGTCCAGTGTATCGGACAGCGGACAAGAAGTGTTACCGGGCGGCCCGAAGGACGTGCCGGGCCTGCCGGGCGGCGGCGTAGAGCGTGCACCCGCGCGATCGACACAGCGGACAGTGCCCGGACGCGTCGACGGCGTGGTCGTCGAGCATCTTGTCGATGTTCGCGATCGGGGTGAAGTTCCGCAGCGTGCGGACGACCTCGAGCATCAGTGCGTGGTTCATGTTCATGTCCTCTCGGGGTAGGCGATCACAGTTCGCGCGGCCCCCCGAGCGGTGTTACTTATCGAACGCCCAACGTAACGCTCCGCAGGCGGCATCGGGAAGATCGTCGTTCACGGCCTTGCTCGGGAACATCACCATCTCGCGTTCCAGCTCGACGTGCTCGATGGCGTGGAAGACGCGGCCGGTCATGTACCACTGCAACGCCTGCTCAAACCGGTCCTGCTTCGAGTTGGACACGTGCTCGGTCATCAACCGCACCCCGGCCGGCAGCGGCGAGAGCATCTGCCGCCACAAGTCGCCGCCCTGGTTGGTCTCCACGACGACCGTGCGCAACGTGGGCTGGCGCGCGCACAGCTGGTGGATCCGCTGGCGCAGCTCCTCCGCGGGGATCCGGTACGCCTGCGCGTACTCCACGACCGCGTGCCGCCGGGCCGGGTCCCGGCCGACGATGACGATCGCGGTCCGGTCGGACTTCGCGTGCGAGGTCGTCGCCACGTCGATGTACATCGCGTGCTCGAACACGCCCCCGAACGAGCGGGACGTGCGGCGCTTGAACATCTCGGGCCGCCAGAACGACCCGGCCTCGGTGCCGTACGGGGACGGGTCGAGCAGGTAGTTCTTCTCGAACTCCGGCGGTACGTCGCCCTCGGGCGTGCGGCGCAGCTCCTGGCCGAGGTGCGTCTCGGTCAGTGGCCAGCGCTCCGGCCAGATCGAGCGCTCCTCGCCGGTGAGCGGGTCCACCTGCACCGCCGGGAAGACGCGCGGCGTGATGCCCGAGTTCGCCACCCAGGCGTGGTGCTTGCGGCCACGGGCGTGCTGGGCGATCTGGTCGATGACCGAGTCGTAGGACGTCGTCGTACCCAGGATGATGGACGCCGCGTGGTCGGCGCCCATCGGCAGCGCCTTCGTGGTGATGGCCTCGATCCGCTTGCGCCGCTCGTTGTCCGACATCGTCGACTCCAACGGCTCGATGTCGTCGAACACCAACAGGTCCGGCCGGTCGGCCCCGGACTTCGCGCCGAGCGTGTTCTCCGACAGGCCGTTGGCCCGGATCGTGCCGCCGTTCGCCACGACGATCGACTTCGTGTTCGACCCGCCGCGCACCCGACGCTGACGCAGCGACGGGTAGTCCTGGAGCAGCAAGGCGTTGCCGCTGTTCGGGTCCAGCTCCATCCGCAGGTTCGCCAGCTGGTTGTTGGCCATGTCCGTGGTGTCGCTGAAGGCCATGAAGTAGTTCCGGTGCCCGTGCGCGAGGGCCCAGAGCGGCAGGATCAGGAACGCCCACGAGGTCTTCCCGATCCCCCGCGGCGCGATCCAGGCCTCACGCCAGCGCTTGGGCTGGACCCAGCGCTTCGACGCCCGGCACAGCCCGAGGTGCAGCTGGTTGAACGTGACGATGGGCGGGTTCAAGCCCTGGAGCTTGAGGTGATGTGGGAAGTACACCAGCGCGAACAGCAGAGGACTCCCCTTGGTCCACCGGCGGCGGAACTCCGACGAGGTCCGCATGCCCGAGTGAGCCAGCGGCGCGGTCTCGTTCGCGAACCAGGGGAACCACGCCCCGGTCGGCGGCCGGATGTCCGGGCACGGCGGCGGCGGGACCAGGGAGAGCGTCACAGCCGGTCTCCCTGCGAGTCGGCCAGCCACCGGCAGTGCATCCGGTCGGTGAGCGTGTGCATCGGCGGCGACCCGATCAGCTCCCGGCCGCAGCGTCCGCAGTGCGTCGGCCGCCAGTCCCGCGCCCAGGCCGCGCCGATGAACGGGGCCACGATCAGGGCGAGCCCGAGCACGACGATCGGGATCAGCCACCAGGTGAACGTCATCGTCATCCCCTCCGTACCGGGCCTGGGTGCGGGTGCCGCCACGGCCAGTGCGCACCCGGGACGTAGCCCGAGCCCCGGCACGGCTGGCACCGGCGGCGGCCACCGGCGACGTCCTCGTCGTACTGGGCGGTCTCGGTCTCGGCCACCGACAGTGCGGTCCACCCGCGCCCGGCGCAGACCAAGCACATGTCCTGCGGTGCGTAGTCGCAGTCGAACGAGTTCGAGCTCTCGCCCCGCCACTGGTCGCCGACCTGGCGCACGGACTGCTCGTTCGGCCCGTATCGGCACTTCCCGCGGGTCACGTTCCAGGTGAGCAGCTGGCCCGAGCGCAGGTCATCGAGCAGTCGGCGAGGCATCGGTCAGTATCCGAGCAGGCGCGCGCGGAACGAGGCGAACCGGAGGATCATGCGGGAGCCCGCGAGCGGGTCTACCTCGCCGCGGTCGATGGCATCGACGATGAACGACTCGGCCTTGTCCACATGGGCCAGCAGTCCTGCCATTGTCACGAGCCTCTCCGCGTCCTGCCAGTTCTCATCGGCCGTGCCGCGCGGCACGACCTCGTCGATCTCGCTCCGCGTCGCCGTGCCGTCGAGGATCCTGTCTACCAAGCCGGTGCGCATCCGAAGGGCGCGTTCGAGCTGGGTCTTTGTCTTGTCGCGTATCGCGGTCGTCTCCGCTCGCTCGATCTTCCGCATCGTCATCTCGCCCGGACCGTCGTGGCCGATGAGCTGTTGCGGCAGTCGTAGCAGTTCTCTACGCGCTTTCACGGCCGCAGCTAGCGCCTGCCAGTTCTCCCCAGTCACGGTGCCGCGCGGCACGACCTCGTCGATCTCGCTCCGCGTCGCCGTGCCGTCGAGGATCTTCTCCACGACGCCGTCACCGAACTGGAGCGCGGTCTCCAGCTGCACGAAGGTCCGCGGGGCGTAGCTCGTCCGCGACGCCTGCTCGATGTTGCGCATGGTCCCTGCGCTCGGTCCGCCGCGCGCCTCCATGTCGGACTGTCGCAAGTGCAGTAGGCCGCGACGGCGTCGTACTTCTGTGCCCAGCGCTTCCCAGTTTCTCGGGCTATCCGTCGAGTCCATCGTTCTCCTCCATGCTCTTGGTCTTGCGTGCGTGCGCGTCGACCGACTGGGTGAGCGCGGCCAGGAACGCCACGTCCGGTCCGATCGGCTCCCCGTTCGGGCCCTCGATCTGGGTCCGGGTCGCCATCGCCGCACCGGTCACCTTCACCCAGAGCGTCTCCAGCTGGACGTAGCGGGCCATCGCCTTGTCCAGCGCGGTGTGCCCCTTCTCGAAGTCCAGCTCGCCGGTCTGCGCGCCGGCGGCCAGCTCGGTGACGGTCGCGAGCTGGCGCTCCAGGGCCTGGTCGAGCCGGCCGATGGACGCGGCCCGGGACTGAGCCGGGCCGACGAAGTCCAGGAACCTGGCCCGGTCCTGCGCCTCGCTGATGATTTCGGCCACGGTCGCGTGGCTGATCTGGTCGCCCCGGTCGGTGAACATCTTCGAGATCGTGCGCAGGGACCGGCCCTGGTCCTTCAGGTTCCAGGCCTCGTCACCGAGCTTGGCCCGCTTCTCTGGGCTGTAGCGCGGCCGGCTGACGCGGCCATCCTCGCTGACAGTCACCGGAATCGGCCCTCTCTGACGGTTGCTTGACACGCTGTGTTCGTCGCTCACGGACAGTGATCACTGCAGGTAGTCGATGGTGAACAGCAGGACCCCGCCCGCGATCCGACCCACTCCGCCGCGCTGGCGGTGCCGGCCGCGGTAGACCAGCGCCCGCCATCCGGTGCGCAGCGGACGCAGCTCGCTCACGTCCGCCACTCCCGCCCACACCCACACGTCCACGTGCCGGACCCGCTCGGCGGTCGGCAGTCGTGCTCGACGAACTCGCGGACCCCGCTCTTCGTGGTGCCGAGCGGGACGTACCCGCGGCGGGTCTTCTCGTTGAGCGACGCCCAGGTCGGGCGCCACTTGCCCCGGCTCACGTCCGCGGTCCGCTCAGCGCGTCCAGCTTGTGGCCGAGCTCGGGCCAGGTCCGGCGGACCAGGACGCGGTGCTCGGCCCCGGCCACGCCGGGGCGCCGCCAGACGGCCAGCACCCGGCTGACCGTGGACAGGATCTCGTCCAGGTCCCGCTCGCCCAGGTCGCCGATCGCGACCCGGGTCCGCAGCTCCTGGCCGCTCATCGCCCCGCGGACGGGGCCGTAGTCCTCGCTCATCACTTGTTCATCCTCGGGGGCTGAGACGGGTCGCCGTCGTCGTCGGTCAGGGACCAGCCGGGACCGGTGCCCTCGCGGGCCGCCCGCCACGTGGCCTGGGCCTTGTCCGTCCGCTCCTGCTCGACCCGGGCGGTGTACATCTTCAGCGACGGGACCCCGAAGATCAGCACGCCCAGGCCGGGGGCGAGCCAGCCGCCACCGGCCGACAACGCGACCATCAGCGAGAGCGTGCTGGCGAAGAACCCGACGAAACACGCCCAGCGGACCAGGTCGGTTTCGCTGAACTCGAACGTGCGCCGGTCGTCGTCGGCCATGGGTCAGCCCTGGTCCGGACGCGGCTCGCCGGTGCCGGTCGTGAGCACCTCGCCGGCCTTGATGTCGTGCAGCTCGAGCAGCTCGCGGGCGTGGCGGCGCAGTGAGCGCTGCACGGACGCGGCGATGGCCGAGCTTCCGTCGTGCTGGTTGGCCGCATCCCAGATGGCAGCGGCGAGGGTCTCGGCGGCGACGTCGCTCTTGGCGACGGTCAGGTCTTGCGGCCGGATGGCCATGATCGGTGTCCTCTCGTGGTGCTACTTGTCGTTGTGCCGGGCCCGGGCTCGGGCCAGCTCGTCGCGCAGGACGTCCTCCTGTAGTCGACGCAGGCCTTCGTGGTCGTGCACCGGCAGCGGCTCCTTGACCACCGTCACCAGCTCTTCGATCTCGTGCTCGATGGTGCGCCGGTCCTGTCGGGCCTGGACCGCGCCGGCGCAGGCCGCGCCGAGCAGGCCGACCAGCCCGGCCAGCAGGCCGCCGACCGAGGCCGGGAACACGGCCGCGCCGCCGATGGCGAACCAGCCGGTCATCGACGCGGCCGGGACCGCGAACGCCACCAGGTAGGGCAGCGCCCGGGCGAGCTGGCGGCGGATCATGCGTCGGCCCGCCGCCCGCGGGACCACTTGCGGGTGGCCGGGCCGCGCACCAGGTCGTGCACGGTGCCCCGGCGCATGACCAGCGTCTGCGCCAGCACCGACACCGACACGTCGTCGGTGTTGCGCAGCTCGTAGGCCAGCTCGTTGCGGTCCTTGAGCGTCTGCTCCGTCTCGGCGTCGAGCTCGCCGAGCCGGGCCTGGAGCGCCGCCAGGCGGGCCAGCTTGTCGTCGATCTCGGTCATGGTCATGACTGTACACTATCCCTTACACCAGACACCAGGTGACCGTTCCGACGCGTCGTGTAGTCGACGCCCACCCGCCACATGCCCAGATAGCCCTGCCGCCAGCCCTGGTCGACGGCCGAGGCCCGGTCCTGGGCGCCGAGCTTGATCCGTAGGTCGCGCACCGCGCGCTTCACCGAGTCCAGGTTCAGGCCCAGCCGCTGCGCGATCCGCTCGTTGGTCATCCCGCGGGCGACCATCGACAGGATCTCGACCTGGCGCACGGTCAGCGACGCGCCCGGCCGTGGCCGCGGGGCGCTCATCGCTGCCACCGCCGACGCTTCGCCCCGTGGGTGAGCCGGCCGAGCACCAGTCCGGTCAGCGCGGCCAACGCGAACCAGGCGGCCACGCCCAGCACGATCAGCTCGGGCGTGCTCACGTCGTCTCCCCGAGGATGTAGCCAGCAGCGTCGGAGGCGTTCATCTCGACGACGTTGGCGCAGCCATCGTGCACCTCGCGGGCCCGCTGCGCGATCGGCTCCAGTACCGCGAGCCGGGCGCGCGCCTGGGCGAGCTCGGCGTGCTCGGGGCCGTCGCACTCCACGACGATGAGCCCGTCCCGTAGCTCGGCGTTCTCCTCCTGCAGCCTCTCTACCTCGGCTGCGAGCACCTTTGCCGCCTCGATCTCACCCACCGACATCACGGCGTAGTCCGCATGCTTCGTGATCAGAAGTGCCTCGTGCGCGTCCATCACTCCCCCTTCCCGAGCAGCTCGTCGACGACGCGCAGCGTCTCGCACGGCTGCCCGGTCCCGTCGTAGGCTTGGCACTCGGGGCAGTACGGCGGTCCGGCAGAGTCGTCGTCCGAACGGCGGTGCATGTGCTGTAGCTTCTTCAGGCCGGCCCGAAGCTTCCGCACCTCGGCCTGGAGTCGTGCGATCTCCCGACGGTCCCCCGTCATGTCGAAGTCGGCGCCGTACATCACTCCCCGTCCTTCCCGGACAGCTCGCGTCCGATGGCCTCGACCACGGCCGGGGGTAGCTCGTCCGCACCTCGGCGCAGGTGATCGGCTATCCCGTAGGCGCCCTCGCGTTCGGCCACGTCCGCGGCCTTGCGGAACCGGGCCGGCCAGTCGATCGGGGCGGGCTGATTCAGGGACCACTCGTAGGATCGGTCGCCGTCCGCTGGATCGAGGCCGTACGTGTCGATCGGATCATCGCTCATCGGTCCTGCCCTCCGTCCTCGTCCGCGTGCGCGCGGGCACGGGGGGCCGTGTACCAGGACGTGGACGTTTCTAGGGGCGGGACGAGCCCACTCATCGGCCCCGCGGCCGCCTCGTCCTGCCCTCCGTCTTCGTGCGTGCGGGCCAGCGCGTCGAGGACCGCGTCTCCGTAGTCGCTGACGATGCGATCCCGTACTCCGTCCGACGTGCGGTACCACTGCACGACGACCTTGGCCGCCTCGTCCCGGGCGCGGAGCTCGTACACGTCCGCGTTCTCCACGTAGCGCGCGTGCCACATCTCGGCCTGGCGCTGCGCCTCGGCCAGCTCGGTGAAGCGCGCGGTGCGCGCCTGTTCGTAGCCGTTGCGCCAGCCCTCGCGGTAGTGCTCGGACCCGGCCGCCGCCTCGTCCTGCCCTCCGCCCTCGTGTACGCGCTGCTCTAGCAGGTCAGCCAGCTCTCGGTTGTCCCTGGCCGCGTCATGCTCACCACGCCGGTCCTGCGTCTTCGCTCGCTCGCGCAGCCACGTTGCCGTCTCGTCGTACTTGTTCATGTCCTCGTCCTCTCAACAGAATCCGCAGGGACAAACGCCCCCGCGCACAGTGGCGCCGCAGGCCATGCCCTTGTTCTTGCCGCACATCTGCGGACAGGGGCGCGGCTGGGCCTCGGGGTTGCGCACGGCCTCGGCGTTGTTGCGACGCTGGCACGAGCACTTCCCGCGGTGACCGCAGGCGCTGCGTCCGTTGCGCTTGGGCTGTCCCCAGGCCATCACGACCCCCACGCGCAGTCGCCGAACGCGCAGCGGTGCATGGTGTGGCCGCCGGCGGGTAGGGCGCACGGGTGGTCGCCCGGGCGGGGCCGGGAGGCCGGAGGAAGCTGGCCGCAGACCCGGGTGGTCGGCTGCGGGCGGCGGCGCAGGGGGTTCAGGATCTTGGCCATGTTCGGTGTCCTCTCGTGGAAGGGGGCCCGGTCCCCTGGGGGAGGGGCCGGGCCCCGGGCGGGTGGGTCAGCGGCGGTTCGGCGGCCGGGTCAGGGCCACCTCGCCGTGGGTGGGGCAGAGCTTCTCGCCGTGGCGGGTCTGGACTCCGCGCTGGGCGTCGGCCACGTCGGTGCACGCCTTGCGGGCGCAGCTGGTGATGTGCTTGCCGGTCGAGTCCTTCATCCTGGCGTCCTCTCATCGACTATGTCTAGTGTACGGGACACCGGACACGAACGTCAAGGGGTCGGCTCGTCCGGTCCGTCGTCGGCCGGGACGAGGTCCTTGCAATATGCGCAAGAACCCTTGACGCCGTGCAGGCACACCCACTCCGGACACCCGACGTCGTGCCGGCCGTCCTCGCCGCAGACGTCGCAGCGCTCGATGACCGCGGTCGCGAGCCGGCGGGCACGGAGCTGCTCGAGCTCGCTCATCGTCGACGCCCCTTCGTCTTGAAGCTGCCCGGTCCGGGCGTGTTGATCGTGTGCCGGCCGGTGCGCGAGTTCCACGTCCAGCGGCCGACCTTCAGTCCCCAGGAGGAGAAGCCGCGCTCGGTCAGGTGCACGCGCACCGGACCGAGCCGCAGCGTCTTGCGCAGGTGGAACCTCATCAGCACTCTTCCTCGATCCGATCGAACACCTGCGAGGCCAGCTCCTGCACGTCGATACCCACGGAGCCGTAGGTGGCGAGATACTCCAGCAGGAAGTGTCCGATCTCGTCGGTGCGTCCGATCTCGATGTCGCGACGCAGCCGGTTGGCCGGGACCAGCGTGACCTCGCCCCAGTGCAGGTTGGCGACGGTGAGCGCGTGGTCGAAGTCGCCGAAGGGGCCGCGTTCGCTGTTCTTGTCGCGGACGTACCAGCCGGGGGCGCTGCCGTATCGGTAGGTGTCCTCGGTCTCCTGCACGATCACGTGGAAGAAGTCCTTGTCGGCCCAGACCTGGATGTGCCACTGACTCTCGTCCCGCTCCAGCTCGATCATCTCGATGTCCTCTCGTTGTCTATGTTCAGTGTAGGGGACACCGGACATAGTGTCAACGGGCGCCCGCCTCGGTACGCCAGAACCGCACGTAGCGGTCGTCCAGCTCGGCGGCCTGCGACGCGGCGAAGGCCAGGGTGCTCAGGCCGGCCGGGCTGGTCATGGTGGCCAGGTCCAGCTCGCGCCAGAGCCGGGCCCGGACCTCGTGCAGGTCGGCCAGGGCGGCGGCGCGCAGCCGTCGGGCGCCGGGCTTCAGGTGGCGGCCGTGGTCGTTGGCCGTGATCACGAACGAGATCCGCTCGGTCACGCCCTCGACGGTGTTCAGCAGGTCTCCCTTGGGGAGGCTCATGTCCTCGTCCTCTCAGCGGGGTGTGACGACGAGAACGGGAAAGTCGCGGCCGTCCGCGCCACGGAACTTCTCGTGGGTGACGGTGACCAGGTCGGCGTCGACGAGGTCCTGGACGTGCGTGCGAAAGACGCGGCTGATCTTGACGGTGCCCTCGTTGCGCGCCCGCTCCAGGATCCGCCGGTGGCGGGGAGTGAAGTCCTTCTCGTCCATGTCCGCAGGTTCCTCTCGTCGCTGTCCTCTGTAGGGTACACCGGACAACGAAGGCACGCAAGAGGGGCCCCGGACTGCACCCGGGGCCCCTCGTGGTCCTACTTCTTCGCGCCCTGGTGCTTGGCGTCGCGCTGGTTGCCGGCGCCGGTTGGCTTTGTGTTGCGGTCGTGCAACTTCTCCTGCTGTGTGCGCGGATCCTGCCTGGCCATGTGCTCACCTCCTCCCGTCTCGGTCTCGCAGGCGGCCAGGTAGCGCACCAGCTCGAGGTCGAGCCAGCGCGGGAGCATCCACCACGGGACGCTCACTGACCGGACATCCGGCTGCGCTCGAGCGAGACCACCAGCGCGGTGAGGACCGCCAGCAGCGCCACCGCGCCGACGATCTGCCCGCGGGCGACCACGCCGAGCTCGGCCAGGAACTCGCCGAGCTGTTGCTCGATGGCCAGCGCGGCCGGCGGCGTCCAGCCCGGCGGCGGCGTGGTCTCCGAGACCGCCAGCGGGACCGCGAGCGGCGCCGGGGCGGCCACCGGCGCCGGCGGCTGGTCCTCGTCCCGGCCGAAGCCGAACGCGAGGACCAGCGCGATGCCGATCGCGACCAGGACGCCCTTCATCTACTTCGTCCGGTTGACGGCGTCGAGCAGGGCGTCGAGCTTGTCCTGGGCGGCCTGGGCGGCGATGGCGTCCAACAGTGCGTCGTCGGACTCGGGGGTGTTGGCCATGGTGCGTGTCCTCTCGTCGTGGTCGTTTGTCAGTAGACTGTCCAAGTTGACTTACCGCTGGTCAGCGGCAGCCCGGATCGCGGCGATGAGACGTGACGCCGGCTGGCCCGGGTAGATCTCGGTCGACGTCTCGCCGGACTCGACCTCAACCACCTCCAGGACTCCGCCCTCGACGAGCGCAGCCACGTACGGGTCGTCGTAGTCGCCGCGCCACGTGACGCCGTCCTCGTCTGCCGTCAGGTCTACCGCCGCGCACACCTTCGCGACGTCGTCGATCGTGCGGATCTCGGCGCCCTCGTCGTTGACGACCACCTCCAAATCCGCAACCTGCTGGAGCGGGCAGATCTCAGTGACGTAGCCCAGCAGGGTCATGTCGCCAGCCGCCGCGGTCGCGCCGCGGAGCGAGAGCGGGCCGACGGTGACGGCCGTGTCGCTGAACGGCGACGTCCCGACGACCACGTACCGAGTGCTTTTCATGCTCTTCTACCTCTCGTCGAACCAACGCCTCAGGTCAGAGGCGTTATCGGTCAGCCGCGGCCAGACGGACGCAGTGCGAGCACTGCCAGTCCTCGTCGTCCGGGTGACCGACGAGATCAGCGTTCCGGGTGTGGTGGCCCCGCCGGCACGTCAGACCGAAGTGCTCGCGCTTGTACCGCCGCAGGTCCTCCAGCTCATTGCGGTCAGCCTGGACGTGCTCGGCTGCGCTCCAGAGAACCGTGCCAACCAGCTCGGCGACCTCGGCGACCCGCGCGTAGGAGCGCAGCGCCGCGGCAACGACTCGTAGCGCCTCTGGGTTGTCTGCGAGGGGTGCGATCGCCGCGTCGAGCACCGGCGCGATTGCCGAGACGGCCGCCTGACTGGTCGCGTCGAGCTGGTCGACGGCCAGCCCGAGCGCCGTCAGCTCCTCGGCCATGAGGTCGTTCACGTTCTGCATCTGGTCTCCTCTGATGAGTACTACCAACGCCTCAGGTCAGAGGCGTTATCGGCCACACCGGCAGTCGGTCGCGGCGTGCCAGTCGACCGGGACGACGCCCACGCGTCGCCGGGCCGCGACCATCCGCCCGACCCATCGCCAGTACAGCGCCTCGCGGCGAAGGCAGCGCCAGCGGCGGACCGTGGTACTCCACTCGCGACCGAGCATGGCCTCTCCCTCGTCTCAGGCGTTGCCATCCGTACGTGTCTCCTGTAAGGTACACCGGACAGGGACGCCCTGTCAACGAGAGGACACGAGGACCATGGACACTGCACCCGTGCTAGTAGCGGAGCCGACCTACGAGTGGGAGGCGGACGTGGCCGCCCTGGAGACCGAGCTGGTCGAGCTGCGCGCGATGCGTCAGCGGGCCGTCCGGCTGGCCGCCACCCCCGGCCTGGGCGGCGCGGCCATGACCTACGCCGCCTCCGGCCGGTTCGTGCTCGGCCTGGGCCCGGCGGTGACGTCGTGAGCACGTTCAACGCACCATTCCTGACCGCCGACGACATCCGCACGGCCCTCGTCTATGCAGCGGGCACCGAACAGCCGCAGAACGACATGACCGCGCGATGGATCCGAGCACTGGCGGCGACCGTCGAGCACGTCCGCCACGAGCGCGACCAGGCCCTGATCCGTGCCGAGGCGGCCGAGACCGAGTTGGAGTCCTACCGCAAGGCCGAACGGAAGGTGAGTCCGTGAACCCGTGCGGAGCTGCACTGGACCAGTGCCGGTGCACCAGCCCAGTGCCCCGCACGGCCGCCGAGATCCGGGCCGCGCACCGGGCGTCGCTCGCCCGGGCGCGCCGGTCCGGGTTTGTCGCCGCGCCGGTGCCCGGGTGGGTGATCTCGGTCTTGCTGCCGGGCGCCTGGCGGGACGAGGCGGTCGCGTAACGAACGAGAGCCCCTCCCCAAGGTCCAGGGGGAGGGGCTCTCTCGTGCGCATTGCCAGCGGCGGTCAGGCTAGCAGATGGTCCACCGCTCCGTCCTCGACGGCGGTGACCATCTCGGCGAACTGTGCCGGCGTGAACCGGGCGACCTCGGTCGGCCGGGCACTGTCGCGCACTTCGATCCACTCCCCGTTGCGTCGCACCTCGGGGCAGTCGCCGCCCGAGCAGAGCCTGAGCCATGCGTTCACGCCGACACGTCCATTCCGATGAGCAGTTCCTGGGCGGGCGGGTTCTCGATATAGCGGGCCAGCGCGCGCAGCTGCGCGGCGCTGTAGCGGCCGAGCACGTAGGTGTTGCAGGCCCGGCAGCACAGCCCGCGCACGCACTCCGGACACGCCTGCTCGACCGGGTGGTCGTGCCCGCGGGCGAGCCGGTGATCGTGGTCGGTGTCCGGGAACCGGCTCGGCTGCCGGCCGCACGGGCACGCGCCGCCCTGGAACTCCCAGAGCGCGCGCTGGAACTCGGGGCTCAGGCCGTAGGTCTTGGTCACGTAGGTGGCGTGCCGGGCGGCCTTGGCGCGCTTCCGCTCGGCCCGGGCGTGGGTGGCGCAACGGGGCCGGCGCGGGGCGCCGTCGGTCGGCCGGGGCTTGGTCGGTCGTTCACCGGCCGGCAGCGCCTCGCAGTCGACGCAGACCTTCACGAGATCCCCTCCCGGTCAATGAGCGCGACCAGCTCGCGCCCGTGCTCGGACAGCTCCCACCGGCCGTCGCCGGTGATCTGGACGAGGTCCAGGCGGTACAACCGGCGCACGGTGGCCTGAACCTTGACGGTTCGGCGGCCGTCGGTCCGGACCAGCGCGGCGACAGTGGACGACGCCGGCGCGAGCCGGCGCAGGGTGCGCAGCGCGTTGGGCGAGTAGTGGCTGCCGATCGGCTCGTCGGCCTGCGCCAGCGCGTCGTAGCCGCGCCACACCTGCGGCGCCCGGGTCGCGGTGGTCATCGGTCCCCCTTCGGTGGTAGCTCGAGCGCGGCCCGGCGGCCGAGGATGGCGGCACGCTGCTCGCGCGTCGTCGTTCGCGGCCAGATGTCGCGCAGCTCGTCGACGGTCCGGGCGGTCACGATCGCGTTCAGCACCGGGTCCGGGGTGCGCGCGTTCGCGATCGCCAGCCGCTCGGCGGCCCGCGCGATCAGGTCGCGCAACGCGCCCTGACTGAATACCTCGGTCTGCTCCTCGTCGTAGTAGAGGCCGTCGGCGTGCCGCAGCCACACCCGCCCGTCCGGGCCGAGGATCTCGGTCGGGCCGGGCGGACGTGGGGCGGGCTCGACGGCCAGCCGGGGGGCCAGGCCTTTGACCGGACGGCGGGTCATGCCACCACATCGATCGCCGCTCGACGGTCCTTGGCCGCCGCGCTGTGCACGTCCGACCACCCGTCCTGATGTTCACGCCAGAGCGCTACCAGGTCGTCGTACGTGGCCGCCGCGCTGATCGAGGTCAGGATCGGGTCGACGGGCTCGGGCTCGACGAGCACGAGCTCGGTCAGCCCGAGCCGCTGGCATGCGAGCTGGTACGCGAACGCATCCCGCTCGATCCCGATCGCGTCGAACCCCTCATCGCGGGCGGCCTGCAGTGTCGAGCCGGTCCCGGCGAACGGGTCCAGCACCAGCCCGCCGGGCGGGGTGACGAGCCGGACCAGCCACCGCATAAGGCCCTGCGGCTTGACGGTGGGCCAGCCCTTGCCGTCGATCTTCGGGCGCTCGGCGGCCGGAGCCTTGGCCTGGTAGCGGAAGGTCGGGAAGAACCGGGACGCGCCGCCCTCGCCGGGATGACGCTGGGCGGTCTGGTGCTGCGCAGTCCACGCGTCGTCGTTCATCACGCCGAGCGCGGTGTTCCGGTTGAACGGCTTGTCGCCGGTCTTCGTGATCCCACTCTGCCGGTCCAGCTCGGCGACCGGGCAGTCCCCGCACGCGCCCCCGTCCTCGCAGGTGTCGACGTGGACGAGGACGACGTTCGCGGGCCAGCGGCCGGCGGGCGCTACTCCGGACGCTGCATCAGTGCCGCAAGTGCAGTCGCCAGGACCATGTTCTGCCAGCGCAACATCGTCAGCTCGCGCTCGATCAGCCGATGCTCCCGGGAGTGCCCCTCCCAGTCCGTCAAGTGCAGGTTCTCCGGACGGTTGTCCGCCTTGTCCCCGTTGATGTGATGGACCATCTCCGTCGGCAGGAGCGGCCGACCGACCTTCCTCGCCATCACCATGCGGTGCTCGAACACCTCGCGCGGATGTGGTTCCGGGATCAGCGACAGGTCCTTGGCCGACAGGTGGCGGACTGCCAGCTTCCGGTAGCCCGACCGACTCTCCGTCCAGGCGCCGCCGCCCCACCGCGGGTTCCGTTGCCCGCGCAGCTGGTCGCCCCTGCACTTCTGACTGCAGGTCATCGGCAACTTCGCTCGCTGCACCTGCGAACGCCAGCGGCGCATCTCCTTGCCGCACATCGCGCACGGCATGAACACGACACCCTCGCGGCGCCGCTTCTCGGCCGAGGCTTTCGCGGCTGCCGCCGTTCGGGCCGACCCGGGTTGCGTTGATGTTGATAGCGCCACAGCCCCATGCTAGTACGTTGGCCGCGACCGTGCCCGCGAGCGGCTTCCGGGCGACGATGATCGGCTCCTGGGCCGGCTTGAGCGCGGTGTTCCACCCCTCCAGCTCTGCGACCTTGGCGGCCTTGCCGACGTTCTGCCCCTTCGGAAATCCCGAGCCGTAGACCCACATGATCGTGTCCCGGATCTCGAACCCGGCCATGCGCACGGACAGGCCCATCAGGTCGGCGGTGCGGGAGCCGGCGAACGCGAGCAGGTGCCCGCCCGGCTTGAGCACGCGCAAGCACTCGTCCCACACAGCGGGCGGGGGAACGAACGCGTCCCACTCCCGGCCCATGAATCCCTTGCCGTCCGGGACGTGGTCGCGGTCGCCGTTCGCCCACGCGGTCAGCGCGGTGACGACCCGCTCGGGGCGCACGTCGGCCAGGCCGTAAGGCGGGTCGCAGATGACCGCGTGCACGGACTCGTCGGAGAGCTCGCGCAGGACGGCCAGGCAGTCGCCGAAGCGCAGGTCGACGGAGCGGTTCATGCCCGCCCCAGCCGTGGCGCGTTCAGGCGCCGCTTGGCCTCATGTGTGTGCAGGTCCGTCCAGGTGGATGTGTGCTGATCGAACAGGCGGAGAAGCTGTGCGCGCATGTCCGGCCCGGCCGGCACGGCGGCGATCAGCGAGGAGAGCCCGGCCCCCGACAGGCCCTCGGCCATCGGCACCCGCGGCGGGTCGGCCTTCACGACCAGGTCCTTGCGGGCCCGCCAGCCCTGGATCAGGGTGGCCAGCGCCAGTAGTTCCAGGCCGCGGGTCAGGTCCACCCAATACAGCTGCGCGGGCGGGTCGCCCTTGCGCTCCGGCCCGCCCTGGGGGACGTGCAGGATCAGCGCCCAGTCGGTGCGCGGGGCGATCCCGTCCGGCCACTCCAGTCGCTCGCCGCGCGAGGCGGCGAGCTTCTCGGCCGGCGACAGGGTGCGCGGGTCGACGTCGTCGCCGATGGTGTTCCAGCCCCGGTAGCGCACGCCGTTGGCGTAGGCGGCCAGCTGGGCGGCGAACTTGATCCCGAAGAACTTGGACGAGCCGGACGTCTTGAGGTCCCACACCAGCCGGGACCCGGCCGGGATCAGGGTGCCGTCCTGGGTGGTCATGTCGCCGAGCGGGGCCGCGATCCGGTCGAACGTGCCGGCGACCTGGAACTGGTCGCACACCACGAACTGTTCGGTGCCGTGGAAGACGAACTTGCCCCGGGTCGCCTCGATGTAGGCGTCGATCGCGGCCTGGTCGTCCTCCAGGTCCGGGATCGGCCGGCCGAGGTCGACCCGCTCGGTGAGCGCGTGCAGCGCGGTGCCGACGTCGGCTGCCGCCCGGGAGTCCGCGAAGTCCAACGCGTCGTTGGTGATCTCCTTGAGCAGAGACTTGGACTCCGAACTCGCGGTGTCCGGGATCGAGGCGGCGCGCAGTCGCAGCGGGCGGGAGTGCCCGAGCGCCCACGCGACCTGGCGCATCTTCCAGATGCCGATCCCGTTCTGGTCCTCCAGGACCGACCCGATAGTCGATGCCCGGGTGTAGGCCTCCACTGACCCGCTGGGAGTTACCACGAGCGGTCTCTTCCACTGATCCCTAAAGATCGAGTTGGGCACGTCGGCGGTCGGGGCCTTGACCGGGTTCGAGGGCGTCTGGTCGGCGCGGACGAGGGCCATGTCAAGCCACCGTCCATGCGCCGCAGGTGACCGTGCGGCGAACGACCTTCGCGTCCGGGTCGCCACTGGCCTGGGCCCATGAACGGGCATCCTGCTCGTCATCGGACAGCTCGACCGGCCAGATCGGGCGGCCGTTCTCGTCCAGCTCGTAGGCCACACCCCACTCGTGGGACGTGGCCTCACCTCGTTCGCTCATCGGCGTCTCGCTCATGGTCGTCTCCTCGTGTCAATGATCGTTGCGTGGACCCCACGGGAGTCGGACCCGTGGACCTCGGCACCGGCCGGGCCCGAGGCCCCGGACGCAGGGAGCGCGCCCGGGGCAGTCGTTCACGCTCAGAACGGGGGCGGGCCGTCGTCGTCCGCCTTGGCCAGCCCGTTGGTCGCCGGGGCGCCCTCGGACTCGACCAGGTCGGGGCCCTTCCAGGCCTTCGTGCCGTCGCCGTAGAAGGCCTCGATCAGCTCGAAGTCGTCATCGTTCGGCGTCTGGGCGGCGACCCAGTCCGTGGTGCCGGTGCGCTTGGCCTCCAACCGGGAGGCCACCTCCTTGTCACCGTTCGCCCAGGCCCGACGCAGCGGGCCGGTGACGCCCCGGCCCTGGTGCCGGAAGTCGCGCAGCACCTTGCCCTTGTGCGGGCCGGAGCACACGACCATGCACGCGGTCACCGGCTGGACCTTGCCGTTGGCCAACTCGACCTCGTCGTGCAGCTCGGACGTGCGGAACACGACCTTGGTCTCCTTCTTGGCCAGGCCGATCAGGGCCTTCTTGATCTCATCCCAGTCGGTGTCGCCACCGGGCAGTGCCTTGGTCAGAGTCATCGCTCGTCTCTCCTCGTATCGAGTTCGCGGTGCCATGTGCGGTGCACTTGGCCTCTCCTACGCTACCACCATACACCGGATGTGCGCTACTCTGGAGCCATGGCGAACACTTCTGCCCCTGACACGGGGCCACCGGGGTCGCAGCTGCACGCGACCGCGAACGTCCGAGCCGAGGCGGCTCGGCGTGGCGTATCCATCCGCGAGCTGTGCCGACGCATCGGTATGGCGCGCTCTACCTGGGCACGGCGCTCCGTCCGTCCGGGCACGTGGCGCCTCGCCGAGCTGCAAGCCGCCGCGCGTGTGCTGGACGTGCCCATGGACCGGCTCGCGGACGGGGTCGACCGATGACGTGCCCGAAGTGCTCCGGAGCCGGCTCGGTACAGGACGACAACGGCGACCACGCCATCACCTGCGACACCTGCGACGGACTCGGGACGGTCGACTGATGAGCGGGGGCGCGTAGACGGCCCGGCTACTGTGGGCGCACCTCGCCGGACGCTCCCCAAGCCCCCGGCCGAGGTGCCTGACAACACGAAAGCGGCGGACCCGTGTGTGGGTCCGCCGCTCCGACGCCTCTTGCAGGAAGGCCACATCAGTATGCCGCACACGATGCCGCAGCTACACCCATTGATCCCGCCCGGGCCGTTTGACCTGGTCACACTGCTCGCCCACGAGCCGCCGGTCCGCTGGCGGCCCGAGCCCGGGGAGCGCCTCACCGGCGAGCTGGTCCGCCTCGTCGACAAGACCGCATTCGGCCAGAACGCGCCGACCATGTACCTGCTGGTGCCCGCCACCGATGACAGCCCCGCTCGCTACGTCACCGTGCGCGCCTCCGGCGTGGTGCTGCGCAACGCGGTGACCGCGCTCAAGCCCATCCCGGGCGAGGACATCGCCCTCAAGTTCGAAGGCCTGCGCGTGTCCGCGGCGGGCCGCACCTACGCGCTGAACCGGATGGCCGTGCGCCGTGCCGGTGCCTGGGTGGTGGCGACGTGAGCGACCAGATCTCGTTCTACGGCCGGCACTCCGACACCGACCCCACCATGCGTTCCTACGCGATCGGCGACCAGGCGGCCGGCGAGGTCGTCCGGATGGCGCGCGCCGCCACCCGCGTCGCCGTGGACATCGAGACCGCCGGGCTGGCCGAGAAGGCGTTCCAGGTCAAGGTCATCATCATCGCCACCGAGCTGCGGTCCTGCGTCCTGGACGCATCCGACGCCCGGCACCGCGCCGCCGCCCGCGAGGCGCTGTCAGTGGCCCGCGAGCTGGTCTTCCAGAACAGCGCGTTCGACGTGCCACCGCTGGTCACCGCCGGGATCATGCGCATCGAGGACATCGCCAAGATCTCGGACACGCTCATCTATTCCCGGATGGCGAGCACCGGCGAGATGGACCGGCACAGCCTCGGCGACCTGGAACGCCGGTACCTGTCCGGGCGAATGCGCTCCATGACCAAGGACAACCTCGCGGACTGGGGAAAGATCAACCGGCTGACCAAGTCGCAGGTCTTCGAGCGCGCCCAGTACGCCGACCCGGTCTACGCGATGTACGCCGGGTGGGACGGCGTGCTCACCTCGATGGTGCTGGAGCCGGTCCGGGACGCCGCCCGCCGCCAGCTCACCGAGCACCCCTTCGGCCGCTACGGCGCCGACGCGGTGCAGGCCGAGTACCTGATGGAACGCGAACAGCGGGTCAACCGGATCATGCTGCGCCGCTCCGCGCTCGGCATCGCCATCGACGACGACCGGGTCACCGGTGAACAGGACCAGCTGCGGATGCAGATGAACGAGCTCGGCGACCAGCTGGCCGGGTTCGGTGTCGCCGAGGCCACCAACCGCAACCAGCTGGCCGCCGCGCTCGAGGACGCCGACGCCTTCCCCGACGACTACCCGCGCACCGCCACCGGGAAGTACTCGACGGCCAAGTCGAACCTGGACACCGTCGACCACCCGGCGGTGCGCGCGTTCCGGACCCACGACGAGCACCGGCGGCTGTTCGCCTACCTGGAGGACGCCCGCCTCGTCGCCGCCCGCACCGACGGCCGGATCCACCCCCAGGTGAACATCCTCAAGGCCCGCACCGGCCGGATGAGCTACTCGAACCCCGCTCTCCAACAGTTCACCCCCGGCGCCCGCCAGGCCCTGCTGGCCGACGAGGGCGACACCCTGACCTCCATCGACTGGTCGTCCATCGAGCCGGTGCTGATCGCGAACATGGCAGGCGACATGACGCTGATCGAGGCCTACGAGTCCGGCGAGAAGTTCTACGACGTGGTCTCGAAGGTGGCCGGAGTGGCCTACAAGCGGGCCAAGGTCATCGTGCTGGCCAAGCTGTACGGCCAGGGCCTGCGCTCGTTGTCCACCGGCCTGGGCATCGACATCGACGAGGCGAAGGCCCTGGACGCGCTGGTGACGCGCGCGATGCCGATGACCGACCGGTTCACCAAGTGGGCCGCGGTGTGGTCGGAGGAGACCGGCAAGACCTGGACGCTGTCCGGCCGGATCATCGACGTCGATCCGGAGTTCGGCTACAAGGGCCCGAACTACGTCGCGCAGGGCAGCAACTACGACGTGATGGCCGAGACCCTGGTCGACGCCGACGACGCCGGGATCGCCGACCGGGTCTACCTCGCCGTGCACGACGAACTGGTGGTGTCCACCGAGGTGGCCGACGAGTTCGTCGAGATCATGCGCAAGCCACCGCAGCGGTTGATAGAGCACGCCGGACGGGTCCCGGTCATCCGGGTGGACCGGGCCGAGCTCGGCGCACGTTGGGACGCGGCGTGATGGCCTCGCACGAGTTCGTGTCGCTGTTCGGCGGCGCCCGGGAGAACAGCGACCTAGTCGGCATCGCCCGCGCGGCGTGCCGGGAGGGCTACGCGGTGCTCGCGGTCAAGCCCCTGTCCAAGGAACCGGCGTGCACGCTCACCGATCGGCAGCGCACCACCGCCGACCGCAAGGCCGCCGCCGCCGCCCGGGAGGCCGGGGTCCAGCACTGGGAGCGCCGGCAGCACCCGTGCGGGCGCAACCACACCATCACCGACCCGGTCGAGGCGGACCGGGTGTTCAAGCGGCTCGTGGCCACGAACCCGGACCTGAACATCGGTCTCGAGGTCGGCGCGTCCCGGCTACTGGTCGTGGACGCCGACACCACCGCCGAGCGGGAGTCGTTCGCGGCGCTCTGGGCACAGATGGAGGAGCGCCCCGAGCTGGTCCACGCCGCGCCCACCGTGCGTAGCCCCGGCAAGCGGCGCGGCGAGGACTCCGAGGGCAACGAGGTCTGGTCGCACAAGGACGGCGGGCACTTCTGGTTCCTGCTCCCGGACGAGGTCGACTTCGCCGAGGCGTGCACCTCGACCCCGCTCAAGGTCGGGGCGCACGAGGCCAAGGCCTCGCTGATGTTCCGTAACCAGCTGGTGCTCGTGCCGCCCTCGGTGCGCGCGGAGGGCCCGTACGTGATGGCCTCGGAGATCCAGCCCGCACCGGCCTGGATGATCTCGATGCTGCACGCGCACATCGCCGGGCACGCCGAGCGGATCGACCGGCACCGGGAGCACGTGGCGGGCGGGGACGACCGGATCGAGGACTGGTCCGCGGTGACCACCTGGGATCAGATCCTGGCCCGCTACGGCTGGACCACCTCGGGGAAAACCGACCAGTGCGGGTGTGAGATCTGGACCCGGCCCGGGGACTGGTCCTCACCGAAGTCGGCGACCGCGCACGAGCCCGGGTGTGGGCTACGTGAGGTCACCGGCGGCGTGCTGCACATCTGGACCGACTCGCCGCCGGCCGAGCTGTCCGCGCGCAAGGACTGGTCGAAGCTCCAGGTGATCGCGGCCTACGACCACGCGGGCGACAACCGGGACGCGATGACCGCGGTCGGGATCCTGGACGAGCCGGCCGAGCTGCGGCCACTGCGCAGCGTCGACGTCCGGCACGACGAGCCCTCGAACCTGACCAGGTCACCGGGCCTGAACGGGTCCGCCCCCACCCCGTCCCCGGATGAGGACGAGGACGGGACGGAGGACGAGGACGCCGGTCCGGTCGAGGACGAGCACACCTCGTGGTGGCCGAAGGATCTGGACGCCGTGCTCTCGGGCGAGAACCCGGAACCGGCACCGTGCGTGCTCGCGCGCACCGACGGCGCCGCCCTGTTCTACGCAGGCAAGGTGAACGGGATCATCGGCCCGTCCGAGTCCGGCAAGTCCTGGATCGCCCTGGAGGCCGTCGCGCAGGAGCTACGTGCCCGACGCCCGGTGCTCTACCTCGACTTCGAGGACATCGCCGGGACCGTCATCATGCGGCTGCGCGCCCTGGGCGTGCCCGACGAGCTGATGTACCGCTCCGCGCAGCTGCTCGCCTACGTGGGCCCCGAGGAGGCGCTGCACGCGGTGGCTTACGACGAGTACGCCCAGGTGCTGCGCGCCCGGGCGTGGTCGCTGATCGTGTTCGACGGGGTGAACGCGGCCATGACGCAGGACGGGCTGGATCTGATCTCGAACACGGACGCGACCAAGTTCTTCACGAAGATCACTCGCCCGGCGTCGCTGACCGGTGCCGCGGTGGTGACTATCGACCACGTCCCGAAGGATGCGGAGAAGCGCGGCAAGGGCGGGATCGGGGCGCAGGCCAAGCGCGCGACCATCACCGGCGCGGCGGTGTACGTGGACGTCAACGAGCCATTCGGTCGCGGCAGGTCCGGGTCGCTGAGCCTGACCGTGGACAAGGACCGGCCCGGGTTCGTCCGCGGTGAGGCCAACGCGACCGGTACCTGGGCTGAGGTCACCGTGACGGCAGGCGAGGACGGAGACGTGTCCGTGGTCTTCGACGTGCCCGCGGAGACGACCAGGACCGGGACCACGAGCGCGGCCGTCGAGATGCTCCGGACCAGGATCATCACCTATCTCAAGGAAATTGCGTCGGAGGTGTCCGGCACTGCCGTGGAAAAGAACGTGACGGGCAAGGGCGCAGCTTTGCGGGAACAGCTCGCGTGGCTATCGGAGAATGGCTACGTGGGGCACCGCAAGGATCCCAGCGGGCGCGGAGGACAGCTCAACAGCTACCTGCGCGACTACCCGGACGGAGGCCTGCCGTCGGTCTCTCAGGCCGGCGACGACGACCCGTTCGCGTCGGTGGGATGACCGATGACCGCGACCCCGTCCCCACCCCGTCCCCACCCCGTCCCCACCCACGGGGACGGGGTCACAGCTGACCCCGTCCCGCCACCCCGTCCCACTCCGTCCTGCACCCCCGTAGGGGGGCAGGGGACGGGGTCGCGGGACGGGGTCAAGCGGTCCCGGGACAATGATCTTGAAATAGCTCAAACAGCTCGACCCCGTCCCGGGACGGGGTCGTACGTGGTTCACCAGCTGCGAGGAAGGAGCGCGCGATGAGCTGTGCCCTGGGCTGCCACCGGAGCGCGGACGTAGGCCTGCTCTGCTACGTCGACCACGACCGGCTGCGCGACATGCTCGACCCGCGCAATACCGGCAGCGTCTATAACTCGAACCGGCCCGGCGACATTCGGGTGATCGCGAGCATTCCGGTGCTGTATCGGCGATTGTCCGCCAGCCGCGGAAACGGTGGCCTGGAGCCGCTCGGCCCGCCCGCGTTCGGTTCGAGCTCGCCGGCCGATGACCACGTCCTGGTGCTGCGCGACCCGCGCTCGAGCGTGTCCGTGCTCGGCCCGGACGACGTCGAGCGGGCGCCCCGTCCGCCGGTGTTCGTGCTCGGTGCTATCGCCGACCGGCTCGGGGGCCCGCCGCGTTACACCACGATGGGCCTGTCCTCGTGGCTGCACGGGGCCGTGAGCGTCCTGGCGGCCCAACCCTGGGTGCCCGAGGCCTACACGACGCTGCGGGCCGTCAGCGGCCAACTCAGGGCCGCGCTGGGGGATCCGAGCCCGTCTCCGGTCGGTAGCTGCCGCGTCCTGGTCGACGACGAGGGCCGCGAGACCCCGGCCGGACCTTGGCGCTGTGCTGCGCCGCTGTTCCTGCCCGAGCTCCCACCGCGGGCGATGGACGAGCCGATGGTGCCCCCGGCCCTGCGCTGCTCGGGCTGCGGGCATCGCTACACCGGCCATGAGCTGGTCGAGATCGCGAAGACTCCGTTGTTGACAGCCTGACCCCGCCGTGCCCCTGTTCGTCGCTCTACGCACGTACCACGCACGAAAGAGAGGCCATCATGGCTACGTCCGTCCACCCACCCATCACGTGCAGCGGCTGCGATCACTCCTGGACCGGCACCGCAGCTGCGCACTGTGGATCGTGCCATCACACGTTCTCCGCGCCTCGCACGTTCGATCTGCACCGCGGCCAGTACGGCGAGCGCGGCCAGTGCCTCGACCCCGAAGAGGTCCGCAGTAGGTCGGGAGACCGGCTCCTGTTCCTGCGCGATGGCATGTGGCGTGGACCGGAGATGACCGAGGCGCAGAAGGCGGCCCGGTTCGGTGGACGGTGAAAATCGACCACCAACGCGGCATCGCCGACACCTCCGCGATCGCGGCCCTGTTCGCCCGGCCGGCCGCCACCGTGCGCCGGCACTGCCGCCGGCACGCCGCGGGCTACGACGTGAAGGCGTGCGGGCACGAGCTCGCCGACGCCCCTGACCTGATACTGATCAGCGCCGCGGACGCCGAGCGCTACCTGTCCATCCCGGCCGGCACCGTGCGGGCGTGGGCGTGCCGGCTCGCGATCCGCAGCTACGACCACACGGCCGAGGGCCGGCCGCTGTACGACGTCGGGGACCTGCTCCGGCTCAAGGGAGACCCGACATGAATCTGGACGAGGCGGCCCAGCACCTCGAGGGGTGCGACCTTCCGCCGCCGGCGGACGAGGCGCGGAACATGCTCCTCGCCGAGCTGGAGCGGCTGCAGGCGCTCGAGCAGCGGGCCCGCGAGGTGCTGGCCCACCCGTCCGGGTGGGTCTGGGGAGCCGACGGCGTCGCTGCGCACATCCTCGGAGAGGACACGTGAAGAACCCGCTCGGGATCGACCTCACCCCGATGGCCGAGGGCGCGACCGCGACACATGAGCTGTTCATGGCCTACGTCGGTGGTTGGACGATGGCTGGAGAGCGTGATCGACAAGGAGCTCGTCTGATGCTGGACAACTTTGCCCCGCAGCCGTACCCGCTGGAAGCCTCGTACGACGACCTGCCATGGGCATTCGTGCTCGGCTGGTCGCGAGACAAGCTCGGTGTCCTCGGCGTGCTCGTGTACCTGCCCGAGTCCTCGGGCGCGATCGAGTGGAACGCGAACCAGTGCCGCTTCCGCGTCGCCGACACCCGGTCCGTTGTGCAGATCCCACAACGAGCCCCACATGCCGGGTCCACGTCCGGGAGCGCGCCACGCCGGCGTGGGCCGACTTGATCCGGCCCTGACCTGCATGCAACACTGCGCACAGGCCCCGTCTGCCCTCGACACGTTCGAGGACGCGGGGCCGCTCGCTTTGTAGAAATCCCACAACGAGCTTCAGCTGAACCCATGGTTCGCCGAACGGGAGGACGATCATGTCGCGACCTCCGACCATCGCCGCCGCCGAGAAGCGACGAGCTGCGCTCCTGGCCCGCCAGCAGGGGCACAGCTGGGCCGAGGTCGCGCGCGTGGCCGGTTACTCCAGTGCTGGCGGCGCGCACTCGGCGGCGATGCAGGCGTTGCGCGACATCCCGCGCGAGGCGGCCGACGAGCTGCGCAAGGTCGAGCTGGAGACGCTCAACGAGATGCAGGTGGCGTTGCGGCGCAAGCTCGACGAGAAGCCGAGCGCGTTCCTGGTCGACTCGATCCTGAGGATCATGGAGCGCCGCTCGAAGCTGCTCGGCCTGGACGCGCCGCTCGCCATCCGTACCGAGGTCGTCACCGTGGACGCGGTCGACGCCGAGATCCAGCGGTTGGAGGCGCAGCTTGCGGAACGAGGCCGCGCCGATGCGCATCGAAGCCCCGCTGGAGAAGCTGCAACGTCTGCGTGAGCTGCAACGCCGGCGCGACGAGCTGGAGGACGCCGACCGGGCTCGCTGGCGTGCGGACGGACCGGCCTGGGTCGCCGACGAGCTGGACGAGTTCCTCTGGTCCACCCAGAAAGAGATCATGGACTCGGTCCGTGACCACCGCTTCACCGCGGTCAAGGCCTGCCACGGGCCGGGCAAGTCCCGGGTGGCCAGCCGCATCGCCGCGTGGTGGATGCAGACGCACCCGCCCGGCAGCGCGAAGGTCATCTCGACCGCGCCGACCTTCCCCCAGGTCGAGGCCATCTTGTGGTCGGAAATCAACGATGCCGCGCACCGGGCCGCCTCGCTGGGCCGCCCGTTCGTGGGCCGGGTGCTCGGCACCCAGTGGAAGATCGACAACCGGCTGATGGCCTTCGGCCGCAAGCCCGCCGACCATGACCAACACGGCTTCCAGGGCCACCACGCCACCTACGTGCTCGTCATCCTGGACGAGGCCTGCGGCATCGTGCCGCAGTTCTGGACCGCCGCGAAGGCGCTCACCACCGGCCAGCACTGCCGCATCCTCGCCCTGGGCAACCCGGACGACCCGGCCAGCAAGTTCGCCGAGTACTGCCAGGACGAGCAGTGGAACGTGTTCACCATCAGCGCGTTCTCGACCCCCAACTTCACCGGCGAGCCCGTGCCGCCCGCGCTGTCCGAGGTGCTGGTCAACCACGAGTACGTGAACGACCTGCGCCGCGAGTTCGGCGAGGAGAGCCCCACCTACATCTCGAAGGTCCTCGGTGAGTTCCCCGAGGACAGCGACGACGGCGTGATCCGGCTGTCCGCGCTGCGTGCCTGCGCGATGCCCACCGACACCCCGCGCACCGAGGCTGAGCTGACCCCGGTCGAGCTCGGCGTGGACTTCGGTGCCGGGGGCGACACCACCGTCATCCGAGAGCGACGTGGCGTGTCCATCGGGCGCACCTGGCGCACCGGCTCGCGCGACGCCATGCACATCGTCGGGCTCGTGCTCCAGGCCATCCGGGAGACCGGAGCGGCCACCGTCAAGACCGACGTGATCGGGATCGGGTTCGGGCTGACCGGCCGGCTCATCGAGCTCGGCGAGACCGGCGCGCACACCGCGAAGGTCGTCGGCGTGAACGTGAGCGAGACCGCGGGCGACCCGATCCGGTTCATGCGCCAGCGCTCCGAGATCTGGTGGACCGGCCGGCAGCTGGCCGAGGAAGGCCGATGGGACCTGTCCGGGCTCGAGGAACGTGACCGGGAGCGACTGATCAGTCAGCTGGTCGCCCCGCACTACAAGCTCGACTCGTCGGGCCGGGTGCAGGTCGAGACCAAGGACGAGACCCGGGAGCGGATCAACCGCTCACCCGATGACGCGGACGCGCTCCTGCTCGCGTTCTACAACCCGCCGGGCAACCAGCCCGACGCGCTGGACTGGATCCGGCGATCGAAGCGAGCAGCGTGAGGGCGGTGACCAGTGGCCAGGCGCCGTCGTAAGCCCGTCCCCAGCAAGGCGATCGAGAAGGCCCTACCGGCCACCACCGCTCCGGCCACCGTGTCCGGACGGGTCTACACCGCCGAACAGGTCCAGGGCCTGCTCAACCGCCAGCAGGAGACCGGCGCCCTCGCGCAGCCGTTGCCCCGTGACCAGTACCCGTATGCGTTCGGGCCCGGCATCCCGCTCACGCCGGCGCCGCTGGACCCGACCCGGCGCAGCTCTGGCCGCGCCGAGCCGCGTCTGTGGGAGTACCCGGTCAGCTGGAACCTGCCCGGCACCGGGCACGGCCGCCTCGTCCCGTGGAAGACGCTGCGCGACGCCGCGAACCTGCCGCTGATCCGCGACTGCCTGCGCATCCGCAAGTCCGAGATCCAGGGCCTCGAATGGGACTTCGGCCTGAGCCGACGTGCCATCGACCGCGCCCAGCGCGACCAGCCCGACGCCGGGCGCCTGGACGTCGAGCGCGAGCTTCGCGGCACGATGCTCACCGACATCGACCGGTGCACCGACTTCTGGCTCGACCCCGACCCGGGTAACGGCTACACGTTCGCCGAGTGGATCTGCCAGTTCCTCGAGGAACAGCTCGTCCTCGACGCCCTCGCGATCTACCCGCGCTACACCCTCGGCGGAGACCTGTACTCGCTGGAGATCCTGGACTCGACCACGATCAAGCCGTTGCTCGACCACCGGGGCGGCCGGCCGATGCCGCCCGAGCCCGCCTACCAGCAGATCATCCACGGTTTCCCGAGGGGCGAGTTCACCGCCGACACCTCCGACACCGAGGGCCGCACCGTGGTCCCGGACGCCTACACCGCCGACCAGCTGATCTACATCCGGCGCGAGGTCCGGGCGCACACCCCGTACGGGCTGAGCCCGGTCGAGCAGTCGCTGATGGACATCGACCTCTGGCACAAGCGGATCAACTGGCTCCGCGCCGAGTACACCGACGGTGTCATGCCGGCAGGCTGGTTGATCAACGAGCAGACGTCCACCCACCAGTGGTCGCCGGGCCAGGTGGCCGAGTACGAGCGCGAGCTCAACGACCACTACAGCGGCCAGACGGCGAACCGGTTCCGCTACCGGGTGCTGCCGCCCGGCTTCCGGCCGGAGGAGTCCGGGCCGAACGTGGCCGAGAAGTACAAGCCCGAGTTCGACATGCACTTGCTCAAGCTCGTCGTCGCCCACTTCGATTTGACCGTGCACGAGCTCGGCTTCACCGAGGCCAAGGGCCTGGGCTCCGACGGGCACGCCGAAGGTCAGGACCGGCTCAACAACCGCAAGGGCCGCAAGCCCGCGCTCAGGTGGATGGCCGAGCTGATCACCCAGATCTCCCGGGCGCACCTGAAGCTGCCGCGTGAGCTGGAGTTCAAGTGGTTGGGCCTCGACGACGAGGGCGAGGGTGAGGAAGAGGACAAGACCGCCGAGCAGGTCGCGGCCGGTCTGCTCACCATCAACGAGGGCCGCGACGAGATCGGCCGGCCGCGCTTCACCTTCCCCGAGGCGGACAAGCCCGCGGTCATCAACGGCGCGACGATCACGTTCATCGAGGGCGCCGAGGAGCGGGCCGAGGCTGCGCTCCAGCTCGAGGAACGCGCGGTGGACGCGAAGGCGGAGCCCGGCGGCGCGCCGGGCGGGAGCGGCGGCAAGAAGCCCGCGGCTCCCGCCCGTTCCGCCTCCTCCGCCACCGGGGGGAGTGGGGCGAAGAAGGCAGCTGAGGCCTCCGCCTACCGCAAGTGGCTGGCGAAGGGGCGGACCGGGCGCCGGTTCCAGCTCGAGTACATCGTCGAGCCGGCCGACCTGGTGCAATTCGACATCGACCCGGCCCGCGTTACATACGGTGCTGACCTGGGAAAAGCCCCGGCCCCTGAGCGGGGCGAGCTGGACCAGATCACCGAGCGGGTCGCGCGGCAGCTGAACGAGGCCGCGCTCGGTGCGGTCGACTGTGACGAGCTGGCCACGGCCTGGCGCGAGCACATGAATGCCGAGAAGGGCTTGCGCGATCTCGCGCGGGTCGCGCTCGGCTGGTTGCTCGAACGGGCCGCCCCGCTCGCAGGCCGACTGCGGCCGGTGCTCGCCAGCGCGCTTACCGAAGCGTGGCGCGCTGGCGAGCACGACGCCCTGGACGCGATCGGCGACGACGCCCGGTCCCCCGCGGCCGAGCGACTGGAGATGCTGCTCGACGCGGCCGGGGTCACCATCTTGTCGGTGGCCGCCTCTCGGTTCGCTGAGCTGGCCGATGTGCTGGCCGATGCCGTCGAGGACGGCCGGTCTCCACAGTCGCTTGCGACCGACCTGCGCGGCGTGCTGGACGCCCCACAGTGGGCCGAGACGGTCGCGGTCACCGAGACCGCCCGGGCGATGTCGGCGGCCACCCAGGCCACCTACGAGCGCAACGCCATCGGCCGCAAGCTCTGGCTTCTCGCGCCCGACCAGCGGGTGTGCAAGACGTGTGCCGGCAACGCCGGGCAGGGCGCGATCCCCACGACGAGCTCGTTCGAGTCCGGCGACGCGTTCCCGCCCGCGCACCCGCACTGCCGGTGCAGCCTGACGCCGGTGCTCGACCTGCCCAAGAAGGCCGACCGCAACCAGCTCAAGGAGTACTGGCTACGCGGCGAGGGCGCGGCCCGCTGGACGTCGTGGACCGACCTTTACAACCACCTGAAGGACCACGTCGGCAACGAGCGCGCGAAGCGCATGGCCGCCCAGTGGTACCACGACCGATACGGGCGCTGGCCTGGGGAAAAGGGTCACGATGACTGACACCACCGCCGTCTACGCCGAGATCGTCAAGCACGAGCGGGACGCCAACGGCGACCTGGTGGTGTTCGGCCGGGCGACCAGCCCGGACCTCGACCTCGACCGGCAGATCTGTGACCCGGACTGGCTCAAGACCGCGATGCCGACCTGGTTCACCACGGGCGCGAACGTCCGCGAGCAGCACTCCAGCATCGCGGCCGGTGTCGGCACCGAGATCTCCCACCTGCCGGACGGCGGGTGGGACCTGAAGAGCCTGGTCGTGGACGCGAACTCGGCCCGCAAGGTCGAGCGCGGCGTCCTCAAGGGCTACTCGATCGGCATCCGGTCGCCGAAGGTCGTCAAGGACGCGTCCGCGCCCAACGGCCGGATCGTGGGTGGCCAGATCGTCGAAGTGAGCTTGGTCGACCGGCCGGCGAACCCGACCTGCACGCTCACCCTGGCCAAGGCGCTCAAGCCCGGCCCGTTGGCGGTCACGCCCGGGACCGTCGACTTTGACCGCTCCCTGGTCAAGGTGGAAGAGCTGCACGAGGCCCCTGCTGATACACCCGAGGTCGACGACCGTGCCGGCGAGCCGCTCGCCGCGTACGAGGCGGCCGTGAAGGGCTTCGACCTCGTCGCCGTGCGCAAGGGCGACCAGGCGGGCGACGTCGCCGACGCGCACCAGGCCATCGCCATCATCGCCGGCCTCATCCAGTCCGAGGCCGTCTGCTTGGCCGAGGGCGCGACGTCCGAGGTCTGTGACATCGAATTGCTGCTTCAGGCGGTCAAGGCCCTGGAGTGGTTCATCTGCCGCGAGAAGAAGGAGCCCGCTGTGGCACACGTCGATCTGGCCGACAAGCCGGACACCGAGAAGGCCGTGGCGCCGGACGTCGCGTCCCCCGCTCCGGCCGCCGTCGAGGCGCCGAGCACCGAGCCCCCGCCCGTGACTGCCGTGAAGGCGGCCACGGGCGGTGAAGGCGGCAGCGATTCCGCCGCACCGAACGATGACCTCACCGAGCTGGTGAAGGCGCTCCAGGCACAGGTCGGCGACCTCGCAGGTCAGCTGACGAAGGCCATGAGCGCGCCGGCCCCGGGTGGACCCGTTCTCACCCGCACCACCGGAGACACGGCCAAGGCCGACCACCGGGAAGAGCACCTCACCAAGGCGGCGCACTTCGAGCGTCTCGCCGACGAGGTGCGCGACCCACAGGCCCGAGTCGGTTACTTGCAGCTCGCCGCAGACGCGCGCGCTGCCACCAGCTGAAGGAGATCACCATGGGACACGCAGTCCCACAGCCGTCCGAGATGTTCTCGGACGCGCAGTCGCCGACCGAGGTCGCGACCCGCTTCGAGCAGTACAAGGGCAAGCTGACCGCCGAGCACCAGAAGGCCGCTGCCGGTGGACGCAACTTCGCCCCCGGCGTCGGCATCGTCGAGGACCCGGGCGCCAAGTCGCGGGCCATCCAGGGCCGCGTCGAGGCCATCACCAAGGGCATCAGCCCGGACGTGCTCGCGTCCGTCCAGGGCGAGATCGACGCCCTGAACAGCACACTGAGCGCGGACATCGGCAAGGACTGGTCGCTGCCCGGCCTGGCCCCGAACAGCGCGACCCTGGTCCCCTACGACCTGGAAGCGCCCGCGAAGTTGCTCGTGCCCCGCCTCACCCCGCTGCGCAACCAGATCCCGCGCAGCAAGGGCCAGGGCTCGGCCCGCCAGTTCCGCGTGATCGACGGGTTCTCCAACACCGGCTTCGGCGGGGTGGCGGACAAGAGCCCGTTCATGGACTCGCAGACCGTGACCGAGACCTTCGGCCCGATGACCCTGCGGCGCGGTAAGAAGATCGAGTACGCGTCGCACGACGAGTCCGTGGCCTACGTCGAGATGTCGCTGTCCGACCAGGTCAACTGGGCCTCCCAGTTCGCTGGCCAGGGCTACCAGGACATCCGCAGCCTGTCGCAGACCGCGCTCCTGTGGGCGCACCTGGGCGGCGAGGAGCGCGCGTTGCTCTTCGGTCGCGGCCCGACCGCCAACGGTTACGCGGGCCCGGTCTCCGCGCCGACCATCACCGTCACCGGTTCCTCGTCGGGCGGCACCATCACGGCAGGCACCTACCTGGTCGTGGTGACCGCAGACACCGGGTTCGGCGAGACCGTCGTCTCGAACACGGGCACCTCTGGGGCGTTGACCGGCTCGACGAACTCGATCGAGATCGACGTCGACACGGAGCCCGATGGCTCGTTCGGCACCTACAACCTCTACGTGACGCAGGCCGCTGGAGCGGTTGGAACGGCCACGTTCCAGACCTCGTTCACTCCCGGTGCTACCGGCGAGCCGACCTACACCCTGACCACCGTGCCGACCAGCACCGGAAAGCTCAGCCCGGGCGCGGTCGACACCTCGGTCCAGGACCGTGGGTACGACGGTTTCCTCACCGTGCAGTCCGACCTGGACCGGACCGGCTACTACAAGCGGCTCAACGCCCCGCTCGCCACGGGGGCGAGTGCCGGCGACGAGGTCCAGGACGCGCTCCAGTCACTGTGGAACAGCGTCAAGGCCGACCCGGATCGCATCCTGGTCGACGGCGGGACCGCCCGCCAGCTCGGCGACCTGCTCAAGTCCACGGCCAACAACTCGTCCTACCGTCTCCAGCTCAACGGCGACGGCGCGGGCCACTTCCTCGGCTCCATGGTCACGGGCATCGAGAACCAGATCACGAGGAAGATGGTCCCCTTCGACGTCCACCCCTGGATGCCGGTCGGTACCGCGCTGATCCGGTCCGAGACGCTGCCGATCCCGGACTCGCACGTGGGTGCGACGGCCGAGGTCGTCTCGGTGCAGGAGTACATGTCGGTGGATTGGCCCGTGGTCCAGTTCACCTATGACGCCAGCACCTACTGGATGGGCACGCTCGTGCACTACGCGCCCAAGTGGTCCGGTCTGATCACCGGCATTTGTTTGGCGGCCTGATCGCATGTCCGAACTGACCAGGGTGGCCGCACCTGACGGGGCGGTGCACGCCGTCACCGGCATGTCCGGGAGCGAGTACCGCAGCCGCGACGGCATGTTCCATATGAGCCCCTCGGACGCGGCTGCCCTGGTCAAGGCCGGGGGCTTCACGCCCTCGACCGCGGGCGGGGTCCGTGCAGCGGGCTTCCCGTGTCCATGTGGGTTCGCATCCCTGTTCCGCACGTGCTCGCGTTGCGGGCACCAGAACTGAGAGGGCCGCGATGGCCGACGAGGACAAGCCAGCCGAGGCCAAGCGGCCGGCACGACGCAAGGCCGAGGGCGAGATCTGCGGCCAGCACTGGCCGGATGGTTGGCCCGAACGCGTGGACACCGCGTCCTGCGTTCACGGCGCCTGGACACGGTAGGGAGGTGGCCCGGTGCTCGACTACCCGTATGTGTCGGCGGCCGAGTTCCGGGCTCACCCGACGTTCCTCGACTCGAACAACCTGCGCACCGGGCACACCCAGCCGGAGCAGGACGCGGCCCTGATCAACATCCTGCTCGAGGCCTCCCAGTGGGCGGACGACAAGGTGTTCGGCGCGCACGGCACCCTGGCCGCGCACGTGCGCACCGAGCACGCCCGGCTCACCCCGGACCGCAACGGGCGGCTGCGCTACCACCCCGAGCACGCCCCGGTCATCGCCGTGACGTCGATGGCGATCGGCATGTCCCCGGACACGCTCGATGCACAGGCCGATCCACAGGTGTGGACGGAGCACGACGGTCGAGTCATCGTCGCGTTCAACCCGTCGTCCGGCCAGGGCCTCAACTCGCTCCAGTTCGGCTACCCGGCCGTGGGCTTCGAGCAGCTCGTGTCCTGGACCTACGTGGCCGGTTTCCCGTCCACCCAGCTGGCCGAGCCCGCCGAGGCCACCGCCACCTCGATCGAGGTGCGGGACGCCACCGGCATCGCGGCCGGCACCGTGCTGCGGCTCTGGACGCCCGGCCTGGAGGAGGCGGTCACGGTCGCCTCGGTGGCCGGTGAGGTGCTCGGGCTGGCCCGGCCGCTGACCAACGCGCACCCGGCCGGCTCGACCTGCTCGGCGTTGCCGACCACGGTCCGCCAGGCCGTCATCAACTACGCGGTGATGCTGCTGATGCGCCCCGCGTCCACCGCCGAGAGCAACACCGGCCGAGGCCCGTCGACCACCTCGACCTCCGGTGACAGCCGCCGCACCGGGCGCGCCACGTTCCTCTACGACGACGCGTGCAAGCTGCTGAAGCCGTACAAGAGGATCCGATGACCGTCGACCTGTCCAAGGCGACCACGACGACCGGTGTGCGGGACGGGATCTGCCGGTGGTTCGGCGGCCCCTACGACGAGCGCACCCGCTCGTATCGCACCCCGCGGGTCGAGCACCTCGGCGTGGTGCGCCGCGCCCGGCCGAAGAGCGAGGACGCCAACGAGTACTACCTCGGCGCGACCGGGGCCGGCGCGCTGATGGGGTCGTCGATGTTCGTGCACGTCGACTCCGGCGTGGAAACCCGGGCGGCGACCGCGGGCGCGTTCGGTGGCCTGAAGTTCGTCAAGTCCGCCGTGCTCCTGCACGTGTTCCTGCGCTCGAACGCCGAGTGGGCCGAGGACGCGCAGGACGCGTTCTACCAGCTCAAGGACGACCTGATCTCCCACATCCGGTCCGACCGGTGCCTCGGCACCGGCGGCTGGGAGCAGGGCGGGTTCGACGTCGGCGAGGGCGATCCGTGGCTGCGCTGGTCGATGGCCCCAGCCGAGACGTCCGCCGAGATGACCACGGGTTACCTCGCGATCGAGTTCAGCGCCCGCTACTACGAGGAGGGCTGATGCCTAGCTTCGAGTTCATCGGGTCCGACCCGATCGACCACTTCGTGCTCGGCCGGATCGAGCCCGGCGACGTCGTCGACGCCGACGCCCAGCCTGCCGGCGAGTGGAAGCCCAGCAGGCGCAAGCGCACCACCGACACCGAGCACGGCTCGGACGCTCCCGACACCTCAAAGGAGGGCTGAGCCGTGCCCGTCACGTACACCCCGGCCAAGGAATTCCTCGGCATCGCACCCGAGGTCACGCCCGGCACCGCCGTGCCGATGACCGCCACGATCCCGTTCACGAAGGTCGACTTCGAAGACCAGATCAAGTGGCTCGACGACCCCAGCCTGCGCGGGTCGATGGCCACGCTGTACGGCCGGTACCAGGGCGTGCGCGAGGTCGACTTCTCGATCGAGGGACCGCTCTACGTCGACACCTTCCCGCACCTGCTGGAGTCGATGCTCGGTGACCGCACCACCACCGGTGCGGCCGACCCGTACACGCACGCCGTCTCGCTGAACAACTCGTTCTCCGGCCAGCCCAAGACGCACACGCTGACCTGGTTCACCGGCATCACCGACGAGGTCGGCGCCCGCACCTACCCGGGCGCGTGCCTGGCCGAGCTGTCCATCGCCTTCGACATCGAGGGCGGCGGCGGCGGGGGAGGAGGCGGCGGCGGCAAGGGCGGTGGCGGCAAGGGCGGCGGGGGAGGCGGCGGTGGCAAGAAGGCCACCGGCCTCGTCGAGTACAAGTGCAAGGGCAACGCCTGGGGCTCGAGCGTGGCCCTTGCGGCCCCGGTCGCCGCGCCGTCGAGCGTGCCGCCGTTCGCGGCCTGGCGCGCGCTGCTCGGTATCGGCGGCCCGGCGTCCGGCGGCACGCTGGTCGCGAACGTGAGCACGGCCTCGTTCGTGCTCAAGCGGAAGCTCGACGTGATCTACACGTTCTCGAACCAGCAACAGCCCTACGTCATCCAGCGCGGCGCGATGACCTGCGAGGGCAAGGCGACTTTCATCGCCATCGACGAGACTCCGTTGCTCACGATGCTCGCCGGCACCGTGCAGCCGCTCCAGCTCGTGCTCGACAACGGCGTGGTCGGCGCCGGTCAGCGCGGCATCAAGGTCGACATGGGGCAGTGCATCTACGAGAAGGTCAAGACCGAGGACGGCAAGGAGGCCACCATGTTCATGGTCGACTTCGACGGCATCGCCAACAGCACCAACGCCGGCAGCACCGGCGGCCTGTCCCCGGTCGAGATCACCGTGATCAACGGGACCGCCGGGACCGTGTACTGATGACCCGCCACGTACTGAAGTCCGACGGCGCCTGGGTCGAGCTCCGCGACGTCGAAGACCTGCGCGCCCGCGACCGCAAGGCCGTCGAGGCGATCATCATGGGCGCCGTCGACGTGGACATCGAAACCGGCCGGGTCGCCGCCGGCCGGGGGGCCATCGCCCAGATCATGAACGGCGCACCCGACGCAGTCGCGTCGCAGCTCATCGGCGCGTGGGAGATCCCCTACGCGCCCGGGCTCCAGCTCCTGCGCCTGGACCCCGA
>Ga0193743_1000160_pt1 | contig 52911 bp, 63 predicted proteins | sample L2c2metaG_FD_143038 | JGI IMG/M metagenome (GOLD analysis project Ga0193743, IMG submission 143038) | Soil microbial communities from a riparian zone of the East river system, Colorado, United States - L2c2 | ecosystem: Environmental > Terrestrial > Soil > Riparian zone | place: USA: East River... | reverse complement strand
CATGTGCTTTCTACCGCAGCACAACCACAGCCCCACCATGCTCCACACACGTTCCATGTTCCAGGCCAATCACATCGCACACGCACCAGTCTCGAGGTCATGAGTCTCGGTCACCACAAGGACCTGCAAGGATTTACGTCGGCATCCTTCGGCACCATCCGGAATACGAGTCTCCTGGTTATATGTTCATTCTACTACCATATGCTCTTCACGATAACTCCTTATATGTTTATGTTTTGCTTCAGTATAAATACTCCAGTTTGTTGTATGTATTTCGCTAGTTTGAATATCAACTTAGCAACCTACTTCTCCTTAACTCACTCTCGTCTTCCTTAAGCTTCTTCTCAGCTCGATTCCAGACACTCCTACTCCATCCGGACCTCCGAAATTCGAGGCATCCAGCAAGAGAGCGGCGCAACCTACAAGTTGAAGCCAACGCCTCTCACGACTTCGGACCCAACATCTCCATCCAAACTCCGAGCTTAACATTGCCTACCTATCACTCATCACGTGCCTTGTTACTCTGCATCGTGAGTCAGGCCATATGCTCTTACCATGCCTTTCTGACAAGGGCTCAGAATTTAGCTTGAATTCATCTCGTCGCCTCGAGATCTCACTTTCAAGCTTAATTTTGGAGTGTGTTTATTCTTTCATTCTCATAGCCATTCTCGTCTCAAGCTTAAGTTTGATAGAAGAGTTTGACCTCTTTCCATCTGTTTTTTCTTGTTCCCCACCCTCCTCTCCTTAAATTTCTTGTATTACTAGTCTATCACCCTTCCTCCTTATCCTATTTACTTCATGTACTTCTACATAGCCATTTTTTCGGCTTCAGCAAAATGTATGTTGTTGGGGGGCTGTGTTTCAGCCCGCACTTGCCTAATCAATCTCCGTTTTCTCACTTAAAAGCTGCAGAGGCACACACACTCAGGCACAGTGTCACGAAACAACGATGTGTCACTGATGTCCCATCAAATTGCATGCCAGAGCTTGCCACCGAGGGAATTTTGACACTCCGAAGTATCTGCCGGTTAATGCCTCTAGGGTTTGGGTTCCACTAGGTTAGGGCCGAGGTTAGCGTTAGGTTAGCGTTAGGGGTTTGGGTTAAGGTTAGGGGGTTATTTTTTTTTTCGCGGTAGCGTGCTCTTGAGTTAAAACTCCGGCTGCCGGGAGGCAGCCGACGCACGGTGTGTCGCATCTCCCTTTGTGGCATCTTGTACATCCACTAGTATGATGATGGCAAAAGACAAACAGACATATATGAGACTAAGAAAGACAATAAGATAACTTACAGTTTGATTATATTCAACAAGCGCGAGATACCCGCGGGTTAGCCGTGCCATTCCCTAATCTCAAGACCTTCCTTTGACAAAGTGGGAAGTTTCAAACGGCGCAGAGATGTAATATCCTGAGAGAGATATGTTGCGCGTTAAAGTCGCCTCCTCAAGCGAGAATACAAATTCTAGTTGTAACGCAAAAGAAGTTGGCTACTGACAGTATGGACCGGGTTCAACCAATTTCAGAGAAGTTTCTATGTGAGCAGACGCGAACGGTCACACGGCCACGGAACGACAATTTCGACAACTGAGCTGCCGCCATGAGTCTCGATCACCTGGGCCCTAGCCTTTCTGACTTGATAAAAAAGCTGCAACTTCCAGCAGATTATGCACGAATTGAACATATTACCGAGGCATCTACACTACAGGAGTTAGACCATTGGAAGCAAGGTGTTCACCTAGTGCTCGACCAAATTCTACGGCTTGTGCAAGCAAAATGCACTGAAGAGCTCTCATTAGAGGACCAAGGCCATATTATCTTTGCTTCATCACCCTTCGCTATCGAGTTTCCAGTACAACCTGACCGGCTCTCAGCGGAACATGAGAAGAACATACTGGACGACTGGACCACGCATGAGGCTCGACAGACTGCGCAAGGTACACTCATATTTGCTTTCTAAGCACGATCAGGGAAATAAATTACCTGCTCATCCGATATTTAGATCTACTTGCTTTGCCAGTGTTTTCATCGCCGTCTCGTCAACTTCTGAAGCAGGTCCTCGCCTACAACTTGAAGCCCATCTTCAAATCAACCCCGCACCCTCATCTGCATTCCGATACAGGTCGTAAATTGGCACGAGCAGCAGGCGGGCCGATGGCCGTGCAGGATTACTATGACGAGCAACGATGGAAGGAGTATCCGGGAATCGGGAAAGTGTGCTTCTGGTGTGTGTGTCATGTTCAGGTGCGGCCAAGGCGTCCATTCTTTAAGAACTCATTCCGAACTACCCATTGTTATTCTAGAGCGACACGTATGAACACATTTGGCATCTCCTCATCCCCCCTGTGATGACTCTTTTGGATGACTTTGAAGTAAGATACAAGTTGCAGGGTGTCCTCGTAATTCAACAAATGCTACGACATGTGCCCAAAGGGCTGATGAAACGAACTGGAATTAATGGATTGATACATTCTGTACGTCCCGCCTATCCTCTTCGTCCCGATTTCGAAATCTCACAGCGTTTCTAGTCGCTCCGAAATTCACTATCTCATCTTCAAAATCCAGAATCACCACAGCTTTTACGAAGCGCGATATCCACATCAGTATCTTTGACTCTCTTGTCCACTATCGTTGGCAGCACTGAGACCAAGCCATCTTCAGAACGTTTCGACCAGTTATGTGCGCTTCTGGGTGAAGGCATCATATCAGGAATATGGCTCTACGCTGAAGATAAACCAGAAGTTGTATTAGCGACGTTCGATTCTCTCCCACAGCTCCTAAGAGCTCTGGGTATTGGGACCGTGCGCTTTCTGAAGGTTGGTTGATCCGTCGTCCGCCTTGCCAGTACAGTTATTAATCCAACATCTACTAGGCCCTAATTCCGCAACTGACCCACCCACTCATTCCCAGATCCTTGATCGATCCAGACAGAAAAATGCAGCTTTCCGCACTGAGTACGATTGAGGTTATCCTGGATGTCTGTGCTAGCAGGATAATTTTTTGGAAAGAGACCATATTGGATGCGGTTGGCAGGTGTTGGGTACAACTGATTGACGAAGAACAGAACAACTCGATACCACTCAATGGTAACTGCCATTTCTTCTTTTGTGTTAGGTTTAGTAATCTTGTTTGACATTATCTTCGCTCTTCACAGAGTTTGAACAGCGTTTGCGGTCAACTCTCAAAGCTCAGTTGCAACATCTTTGTGCCAGATTGGCTGAGGTGTGCCCCTCAGTAATCCAGGTTAAACATCCTTTTCTTCCCGATTATTTATATTTATTGAGAATTTTTAGGAGGAATACAAACGATTTATGGAGGTTGATCAAATACTATTCAAAAACCTTTTTGCACTTGTCTCTGGAACTGGAATAGCTTGATCAGCTTTTCTCTAAATTGAGACTGCAAGTTATGGAGATGTTCACTTCATATGGTCTTGCCATCTCATGGTGAGTACTCGGTCCTGAAAATTAAAATCCAAATCAAAAGAAAAAGTTATCCGGTTTCCAGATTCCATGAAGTATCCACTGACACAGACAACATCAGCGACACTCTTCAACTCTTGGGATTCTTTTCTTAACTTCCAAGTTTTTGGAGGCACGATGGTCAGCAGTATTCAGTAGATCAACTCAGGCAAGGCGTTCTGGTCCTGAAGTAGTGAATTTGGACGTTGGATTTGATTAGCTAATAGTAGTTGTAAGCGGCCAAAATACAGTGACCAGCCCTAAAGTGGGTGTTGAAAAGGTCGCCTGCAAACGTTGCTGTTTGCACCATCCCCTCATGGTTTTTCTTTCGTCAATACGTTTTCACAATGACTGACGAACCGATCAAGAGGCCCTCGCAGGAGATGAAGCAACGGTGCAAGGCATAGACTAATACCTCCGTATCCCCCATCTTCAGCGTTCTACTGCAGCTTGGGTTCGTTAGTGTGGTGTACAAGTTTCTCTATTCGATGCGGGTGAATGTTCTTTTTGCCCTGCTGTGTCACATAGCTAAAATTACGGTTATTGCAATAAATACATACATATACGTACAAGTTGCAACAGATAGTTTGAATGTTACTTTTTTCGTCACTGTCATCGGAGGATAATTTGGTACATCGTTGCAAGATAGTATATATATAAGAAATACGGAAGAACTACTTGAGCGACTTGGATATCATGTGCTGGTCCAGACTCGGAGGGCCTCGATTTCGCACAAACAATCCGACTCGGGGTTGACTGCAGCTCCCTTAAGCTTTCACCAATACTGCCATCGTCGACAATGCCCTACAAATTATCCGCAACGCTCAAAGCCCATACATCTGACGTTTGTAGGTTTGTATTTACAGATATCTCTCGCTGATAAGCCCTTCCCAGGTTCGCTCTCTTTCTTCACCTACTGACAAACTCATCCTATCCGCTTCTCGTGACACAACTGCCATTTCTTGGCAGCGATCGCCTTCAGATTCCCAGTTCAAACCCGAAATCGTCCTCCGAGCTAGTTCGCGTTATGTCAATTCTGTCGCTTTCATCCCTCCTGGTCCAGATTCACCGAAAGGTATGTGATATCGGTGTAAAATCTTTCATCTCGCCGATCATTGGGGTTTCAAAGGCTACGCCGTAACTGGAGGTCAAGATGCTGTGATCAATATTTTTAATCTTGACGCTCCGAAAGATAACCCAGATTTCTGCCTTCTCGGTCATACTGAAAATATCTGTGCATTGGACATTACACCGGGTGGTGTCATAATATCTGGATCTTGGGACAGGTGAAATCTAGTTTCCCAATTTATTTCTGTGACTGAAAGTTCATTCGCAAAGGACAGCAAAAGTTTGGAAGAATTTCACTTTGGCCTACGATTTGAAAGGTCATCAGCAATCGGTGTGGGCCGTTTTAGGAGTTGACGAAGACAAGGTTTTAACTGGTAATCGTCACACACGACCTGTTGAAATTTCAGCTGGACGCGATTTTTCCATAGGATCGGCCGATAAAACTATCAAGTTATGGCAAAACCACAAGGCTCTTCATACATTTACAGGCCACCAGGATGCCGTACGCGGCCTGGCGCTTATTCAAGACATTGGTTTTGCATCTTGCTCAAACGACAGGTAAACCCAGCCACTGCGCCTATCACTATTGACCCTTATTTGTCCTAATCAGCGAAATTCGCGTCTGGACGCTTGGCGGGGATACGGTCTACACGCTATCTGGACATACGTCCTTTGTCTATAGTCTATCCATTCTGCCAAATGGGGACGTCGTCTCAGCGGGCGAGGATCGCACTGTGCGTGTTTGGCAGGGTGCGTCCATTATAACCCTCTTTTAATTAGCGACAACGACCAGCGAGATGAAGCTTAGATGGAGATTGTTCACAGACAATCGTGCATCCCGCCATATCAGTTTGGGCTGTCTCCACAATGCCCAACGGTGACATCGTAAGCGGGTGTAGTGATGGTATCGTCCGAGTCTTTAGCGCGTCAGAGGAACGATGGGCCTCCGCCGAGATGCTGAAAGAATATGACGATCACGTCGCCAGTCAGGCATTGCCTACCCAGCAAGTTGGCGATGTAAAAAAGAGTGATCTGCCTGGACCCGAAGCGCTAAATACACCTGGTATGTAGCTTTTCCTTCTTCTATCTACTATTGTAACGCACAGCCGTTCTTTCGAATCACAGGCAAAAAATCAGGTGAAGTCAAGATGATCAAAAATGGCGACCTTATAGAGGCGCATCAGGCGAGCAATATCGTGCTGAGCGACTGAATGATGACACTTATAAATAATCTGTAGTGGGACAGTGCCAATCATACATGGCAAAAAATTGGTGACGTCGTCGATGCTGTCGGGTCGGGTCGTAAACAGCTATACGAAGGGAAGGAATACGATTATGTATTCGATGTCGATATCCAAGATGGCGTTCCACCACTCAAACTGCCGTACAATGTCTCTGGTAGCTTCCGTTCCGGTTCCTTATTGTTGAAGACCCTGAACTCATAAGTTGGATGTAGAGAACCCATACAGCGCTGCTCAACGATTCTTGCAAAGCAATGATCTTCCATTGACATACATTGATGAAGTCGTCAAATTTATCGAGAAGAATACGGCAGGCGTCAATATCGGGACGGGTGGGGAAGAATATGTAGACCCCTACACTGGTAAGCATGTTCAAACATTCCAGCCTATAAATTGTCCCTTATAAAGTACAAATTTATAGGCACCTCAAGGTATCGCGGCTCAACTGGTTCAGCCCCTGCTGGTGCTCCCTCGCAATATGCCGATCCATTCACGGGAGCGTCTAGATACGTCGCCACCCAGGCTCCTACACCTCCTGCCCCGTCAACGACGTCGTACGGAGATCCTTTTACAGGTTCTTCGCGATACTCTGGTCCAACAAGTGCGCCGGCGGCGTCTGCGAAAGTTCTTCCCGTTGTACGTCAATCTCCACGATTTTTATCCTCATAATTTGATGAATATCCAGCCAAAACATGTCAACTTTAAACAAGCAAATGTTGCGGCTATGCGAGGAAAACTCTTTCAGTTTGACGAAGCGTTGCGAAATGAGATAGTACGTCAACTGGCCCTGATCTTCTTTAACGTTCTTGATTGACCCAAGTCCTTGAAGTCAACATCCTCATTCGCGATGTATCCCAATGAGATCGCTGTAGTGGACGAAATCTTTGGGTATCTATCACAAATTACCGCATCACCTGCCCGACAACCCTCAAAATTGCTTACACATGTTCACGTGGAAGCTATTATTCAGATTCTGGATAGATGGCCTTCTTCTCAGCGATTCCCAAGTACGTACCCATGTTTTCCTAACTTGTGTGTATCCCTGACCGTTTCATGATTCCTAGTCATTGACCTCAGCCGACTCCTCATCGGCTTCTGCCCTGGTGCATTTAGCGCCCCCGGTCTCCGAGCGAAATTCACTGATGCCCTGTTCAATGCCTCGGAATGGAGTGCGGCGTGGACGTCACCTTTGTCCAAGGCTAGGGAGACGAATATGTTGCTTATGCTGCGGACAATAGCGAATGCATTCCAGGAGGAGGGAGGGACTGATGCGGAGTGGCTTGGCAGAGTGAGTCGATATTTGATTATGGATTATCATGTCCCTAACGGCTCTCGTTGGGTGAAAGATTGTGGAGACTATAGGACAAGCACCATATACTGCTTTGAACAAGGCACAAAGAGTGGCCTTGGCTACTGTTCTCTTCAAGTAAACTCAACCTTCACCGTTGCATCGTTGTCGCTGAATATGTTATTTTGCTCCAATTGCAGTGTCTCTTGTGAAGATCTCCAGTCCCCCCTCCAAATTCCAGTACGCGACCATCTCATTTCCCTAATAGGAAAGGTGAGTTTTGTACGGTTCCTGTCACTCAGTTACTGATTTGATGCAAAGGTTCTCGAATTGGAAACCGCTGATTCGGAAGCAGTGTACCGAGCGTTGGTTGGACTTGGCAACACGGTATGTTATAATCCGATTCGGCTGCTGTCTTTCTGATTAACTCCTGATGCCTCGCCAGATCCATGCATGCAAGGCAGACACGTTACAAGAATCCCAGAAAGGTTATATTATTTCCCGGTGTCTTCAGTCACTTCCGAAACGATTCCCGGAAACGCGCGTTCGGAATGTGGCCGCGGAGGTGGCTGCTTTGCTGTAAGCATACATAATTCAAATTTCCGGTTCATGTAGGCTTGGTTGGGCTGATTTCAATATCAAAGTTGACTTGTATAGCAAACATGTGCTGTAAGGAGTTTTCTCCTCATGCACAACTTGTATTATCTCTGGGTATAGTCTCTGGGTCTTTTCTTCCATCTTTCTCCCTTCTCTTTATGTATATGGAGGTACAAAATTAGACATGGTAACCAGGATGGATATGACGACTTGCTGGTTGGCAACCGTACCTGTTTATGTAATATGATGAGCAATACATATAGGAATGAAAAAATGTATGGATTGTAGAGTGTTGATCTCCTCGTTCTTTCATGACGATACCAGTTGCGCGGATTTACTTAGTTCGACACGGCGAAACACAAGCTAATCGTGATGAAATTATCCAAGGACATCTGGACGCGGCGTTGAATGATAAGGGTTTCGAGCAGGCTCGGCTTCTAGGAGAAGCATTGAAAAGAATAAAATTTCACCATGTTGCATTTAGCAGTGATCTTAGTCGAGCAGTCAGCGTGAGTGATACCTTTCGTGCAAGTGTGGATGTTGCTGCTCATGCAAAATGCTTTGCAGACTGCTGATGAGATCTTGACCCATCACCCGGAAGTGAAGATGGTGAAACAAGAAGAGCTACGCGAGCGGGTGGGTAAAAAAGTTGTTTAACTGTTTATTGATGACTATTCTTAATAATTCTTGTAATTAGTACATGGGAGAACTAGAAGGAAAGCGAGCACGGAAAGGGACAGCACTTGTTGCCAGTGTTGATCAAAAGATTGAGACTGCGGTTGCGTTTAGTCAACGGGCAATGACATGGTGGAATGACAATATCCTTGGGTCCACGATAAATGGAGAAAATCTGACAGAGCCAAGAAATATTCTTGTCACGACACATGGGGGGTTCATTGTGACGCTTGTGAGAGGATTGATAGGGAGCAAAAAGGCGCGGTGTGGGGAAGGAGTTGTGATCTGGAAATGTTTGAATACATCTGTGAGCGTGATGGAGGTGATGGAGGACGAGACCGTCGTCGTCATGCAGTATGGTGATGTCGCCCATTTACGGGATGCTCCGGTCGTTCTCAAGTCCAATCCCGATGAACGGATCACATGACCTCGATTGTTTAGTCTCAGGAGCACCGCCTTCAAAGTCTCCATAACAATGTCTAGGCTGCACAAATTCTCATTACACTACCGTCCTTCCGTTCCGCCCCTACAGCTTACCATGTCGCCTACCGAGACGACAGCCCTCCTTCCCACCGTTGAAAATAATCACAATATTGATCCTACATCTAGTCCCCAGAATTTTTTTGCCTTGCTCAAAGGGGAGGGCGAACCATCGTGGTTTCAATCTTACAAATGGTTCTTCTTCAGTTCATATATCAATATTCTCCTTGTCTTCGTGCCTTTAAGCGCTTTTGCCCATCACCTTCAGTGGGATGTCTCTTTACGTTTTGGCTTTAGTTTTTTAGCCATCGTACCCCTCGCGAAGGTTTTCTCTCAACAGCAATCAATTTAACTGCGCTAATGATATTTGTACTCCTGTCTTTAGCTTCTGGGTGATTCTACTGAGCAAATGTCGACAAAGCTTGGGCAGACCCTTGCTGGTTTACTCAATGCATCTTTTGGAAATGCGGTTGAGATCATCGTCGGCATTGCTGCCTTGCTGCGAGGTAATGTCGCGTCAAATTTTCACATGGGACTCGTATTCACTTGCTATTGCAGATGAACTACGTATTGTTCAAACCTCCGTAAGCACGAACCCCTTACTCACCTTTTTAAAATACCGACGTGGCAATCCGATAGATGCTCGGTTCCATCCTATCCAACATCCTCCTTGTCCTGGGTTGCTCTTTTATAGCCGGTTGGCATCATTTCCTTTCCAGCGACGCCCTGCTGACATTCCACCAGCTGGAATTAAACGGCAAGAAAGCTTTTTCAGAGTGACCGCCGCGCAAGCGTGAGTACTACCTCTATGTTGCCATCATGCAACTCTTTCTTATCTTGAAAAACAGCTCGAGTTCTGTGAGCAAAGTTGTTGGCTTCGTGTTCATGTTTTAATTAAAGGCTCGCAGTTGATGACGCTGGCGTGCATTAGTGAGTGCTTTTTTTTTGATGATGTGCCTTTTTTTTATCTGCTTGTGCCGTAATTGCAGCTCTTGTCATTCCTGCCGCGTACAATACTACACAATCTAGCGTTAACGACAAAGGTGCGTTTACAATAAAATGAGCCGAGCACCCCTTGAATGATAATCTTCGGGTCCTACAAATGGATTAGGCCTATTGGTTATTTCGCGAGGCACAGCTCTTGTTCTCCTTCTAGTTTACTGCTCGTATATCTTCTTTCAAGTCAGTTTGTTCCCGGAATGCATCCAATGCCTCCATTGACTGCTTGCCATTAACGCTGATCTACGTAGCTGAAAACCCACGTCGACCTTTATATCCCAGAGAACGAGCAGGAGGAGGAAGAGGAGCAGCAGATGAGTGTTGTTGCCGCTTCATCCTCGTGAGTCATCTTGAACTTGAAGTCATTATTTTGTCGCTTACCGCAGAGCTTTGTAGTCTATTGGGTGTTACTGTCGTCACTTCGTTCTGTGCTAATTATTGCAAGTATCCTTTTTTTTGTTGGATAGGAAGGATGATTTTAATATGATCATGTCTGTTGCTTTCAGTGGTCGCCTCAATTGAAGAGTTCGCTGAAAAATATTCTGTTCCAAAACCTTTTATCGGTTTGATTTTACTCCCTATCGTTGTAAGTGCATGTCAAATTTTGTTTTCCCGTCAAGTCAAATTATCCTTGGAACCTAGGCAAATGCAGCTGAGCATGTCACTTCTGTATGGATGGCCATGAAGAATCGAATGGAGCTTACGATCACCATCTGCGTTGGAAGCTCAATTGTGAGTATTTCCCAAGCAGGCGCATCCCAACCTCACTAATAATTCATTGTGTAAATAGCAAATCGCGACTTTTGTTGTTCCTCTGCTAGTGATCTTTGGATGGATGTAAGTTGCGGATTCTTCCAATAAGATTGGGTACTCATGATTCACTTTACATTACAGTTCGGGACATGAACTTACTTTATACTTTGCGAACTTTGAGGTTAGCTGCTGCCCTCTTTCGCTTTTGTCATATACTCATCGTCCATCGTTCTTCAGACCATTGTCTTATTTGTTTCGGTGATACTTGTCAACACACTTATCCAGTCAGTCTTTCATGCTCTATATTACTTACATTATTTCTGAATTCTGATCTCACAGAGATGGCAAGTCCAATTACATGGAGGGCTTGATGTGAGTCCACACTGCGTTCCCTGTGAGCGTGGTTGCTTAACGTGTATTTTATAGGCTTCTGTCTCTATACTTTGTTATTGCGCTGGCATGTAAGCTCTTGAAGATGTCTATCTTCAATCAAGAATACTGACATATCCTACTTTAGTCTGGGTCGCATGATGATCCATATATTCGATGGTTTTTCCTTTTCTTTTTCATATGGCAGTGCAACTTGTGCAGTTTTCGACTTCTAACCTTTCGATCATGTAGTAAATTTGCTTTTCGAGCCCCTTCAAATGCTGGGCGTTCTCACTGTGTATCAAGTACACATTTTTCCATATGTTTGTAGCTTTCACGATTCCATTTGATTCTTAGTTAGGAGTTGGCCATGGTCAGTGAGGGATTGGATGGTCACGTTTGCGATCAGCACGTAGTTATGATCGTTGCTGATAGTTCTGCTCATGGCAGGAGGTTTAAACCTTTCACCATTACCAGCCATTACATAGTAAAGGTAACCGCAGAGTCATCGGATCGTTATGGTTGATCACATGACTGTGACAGTCGCGCCAAGTCACGTTTTCTGTAACTTCTTGTTACTTAGCGTTACCTGGAGGCCGTAATCCAATTTTGCTCAGCCTCCTTCCAATTGGCATGTCTGATCAAGGATACGAATATCCAGAATACGACAATGTGGATGAATTACAGTCAGCAGGGGCGGAGTCAGAAGATGCTGATGAAGTTAATCGCAACTTGTTCAGAGACAAGCACGGTATTCGTACTGCATTTTTTCTTCACGAAAGTATAAAGGGAAGATTTTCGCGCCAGAACCTAACTCGGGACATCGAGGTGCGACATGAGCTCAGCCCAGCCGAGCCCATTATATGGTCCCATATTTTTATGATTCATGTATCCTTCGTTTGCAGAAGCATGGTGGAATTGTAGTGGACACTGACCTTGGCTGCGATACAGTCCTTGTTGATGTCATGTACAGAAAGGAGACACTACAGACTTCGTATAACACCGACAACAATTCTCGTCTCAGAAAGGTCTACGTTGAACGGAGTTCTTTCGTCCAGCATTGCATTCGGAATAATCAGTTGGTACACCGAATACCTGCACAGAAGGGAATGGGGGGCACTGTAGGAAGGGTGTATGTTCCATTATTCCTTAACAAGCAAAATAGATAAAATCTGATTGCTTTTCTTAGCCGGGTGCCGTTTACAGCACAAGACGATGAACACCTGTGTTATTTCCTTGCGCGGATCATTCCAGATAAAGCAGCAGGAGGTCGCTTGGGCCTTGAGGTCTACAAAGAGCTTTTGAGAACGGTGGGCACCTACCCTTCAACAATACGTCCATCTCCGCTTAAACATATTTTTGTTTTCTTCTTGAAATCTCGTTCCTTTGGTAAGGCTGCAGCACGAGATACGCATGCGTGGGGTGCCAGACATACGGCCGAATCATGGAAAGAGCGGTACAAGAAAAATGCTGCAGAGTTTGACAAGTGGATTGAAGATATAGTAAAGCAGGAAGGCCGATCAAGGAAACAACTCTGGCCTGAGGATCGTCGCGTTACTCACAAACCTCTCCGGGGCAGGCGTAAGCATGAGCCTGAAAGAGACTCGAGCGATGGGAACTACAAGGAAGAGGAAGAGAAAAGCCCACAACCTCCACGAAAACGACGACGATCTGATCATTCGCCGCCGCCGCCTCCCAACAGGCGGCAACTTGTTCACTCAAGTGACCAACAAGTTGGAACTCGTTCGAGCAGCGGCAGGAAAGGAAAAGCCCGAGCACTTGAAGAAGACGAACTAGATCAATCACAGGACTAGTACGTTGTCTCATAGCCATTTACCTACCTTTGGTCTTATATTGTTCTTCAGCATGGATCAAGATGAGATACCCGAGCCTGGACCTTCTAGAAGTCGACGCTCTCCGGAGGCAACGGCAGTTGGCGTCTTAACTCACCGCTCACAACCTAATACAGCAAGTTTTTTTACGCAAGAAACAATTGTCGCAACGGCTTCGAGTGGAAAGAGTGCACCGTCAAAAGAAGCCTCACCTTTGCCAGATGATGCCGCGGAGCCAAGCCCTCCCGTTCAACGATCAATACAAGTGATCAGGGAAGCGAAACAAGCTTCTCTATGGGACGACGAACCAATAGCAGTCATTGATCTAACGCCATCTGGATCTACTGGTCGCAATTCCCCAATCGTTCAGCTGTCTTCGTCACGGACGCTTGTTAATCTACCACAAACACAGGAAGCCCCGCGGCCATCCACTTATAAACGACCACTGAAGGCTGCACGTCGGCCGCGGGCGATGATCGAGGCAGTCGTAGTCGACGCACCGTATAGGAATACTCGATCCAGGTCACAATCAGTTGAACCATCTATTCCCAATTCTCCAGTCCGCAGATCAAAGAAGAGAAGAAACAAGGAAACACTGGAGACAAGGCCGTCGCTTCCGACTGTCGACGAAATACAGGACGATGATAGACAGGAAAATGAAACCATAGAAATGGCAGATGGGCCCATGCCTCCTGCATCAGGAGAAATCTCCGATGATGAGATTGATGTTGAGAAGATGCTCATATCCGACGACTTTAACCAAGATGAAGAGCTACGTGACGTTGATAATGTCCGTGGAGTGTCTCTGGACACGGACGATGCTCAGACCGAGCAGAATCTTCGACCAACACAACCACCTCGGCAGCCTTTTAGCTCACTTCGAATGCGTCCCTCTGATATCTTGAGGGAGTTTCAAGAGTCTTCAGTAACCTGGGCGAGTCGATACTCTGCTCCGTTGACCACACGTCCACATCTTTCCAATAGGCCTGCGGTCCCTGTACGCAATGCACAGGAGAAACTGGGCAGCATTCCTCCCCCTTCTCTGAGTCGCAACCTCCCTGATACATACAAGGCTGCTGAGCCGCCCAGAACACCTCTCCAACGACCTCGGAAAAACTCTGCATCGAGTACGGATTCTTTCCCGGTTTCTGGAACGAGAGCAAGTGCTTTGAAGAAAAAACTACAGCAACAGGAGAAACGTAGCCCATACCAGCCTCCTAGCGGGACTCGAGCCGCGAAATTTGCTAGGTCAAGGAGATGAACGGACGGGGACCTGGTATCTTTCCTCGTCAGTATATGCGGTTCTTGAATCTATATTTCAAAATTTACAGCGACCATCCGGCCCTTAAGCATCTTTCTTTCTCTTTTTTCTTCGGAAATATCTTTATTTTACAACTAATATTATGTTGGTCAATAATAATATGTCGCAGATGCCAAAGGTGGCCAGTATAAGAATACGCAATGATAAAAACAAGTATTTGTCCATAAACCCTAGAAAGCAATTGTGTATGAGTGGAACGTGTGTGTCTAATGCAAGGAAAAGAAACAATCAGGGATTCAAATCAAGACACGAGGCTGTCACTTTGGAGTTCTTCGAACTTGCGACGCGCGAGTCGGATATTCAGCTTCAAGGCAGCAGTTTCTGTAAACGTGCGAGTATCAGCTACGGATGCGCCAACGTACACAATTGCAAAATAAAAAATATACCTATTGTAGGGTCATGAACGATGATCATCACATATGTATTCCGTGTCATTTCGTCCAAAACAGCAGTGAAGTCGTATAATTCCATTTCGAGAGAACGAAACTCCTCACGGACGCGAGAACATGAATGTTTGAAGGCTTTGATAAGTTCAGATGTGCGTTCATAACGCTTGGGTTCCAGTTGGGTCGTATCTTCTTCACCTTCAGGAAAGGCATCTGATGTGGATGGAGACGAAGTGGCGATAACGAGGAAGGTCGTACGTTCGAAAAGGATCACCTCTGTAGCACCACAGGCTGCCGCAAAAGTAGACAAATGCTTAGACAGAATGGCTGCGTTCGGGATCAGAGTGTGCACTATATTTGACCATGCCTTCGGTTGTATTATCAGTAAATAGTAAGAAACTAGGAGTGGAGTCGTGTGGGCGAACCTTGTAGAGGCTTTCGTCATATATACTTGTTCCAAAGACGCATATGTTAGTATCCCCACTGGCCCCTTGTAATTCCTGTTTCTTCCTGTCAAATATCGGCTGGCGAGGCTGCCTCACCAAGTCCATCTTGTGCACCAGCAAGAAGACAGCAGCACCTGGACTGAATTGCTTCAATCCCATCATGCAGTCGCGGTAATATTCGAGATCCTTGCCCATCTCTCGTGTTTCAACGTCAAAGACGTAGATCATGACACCGACTTGTTGGAAGATGGTTGACCGTTGTGTGGTAAGATAGGAGTCCATGAATGAGTCCTGCCCTCCACAATCCCACAAGTTGAGAACGAGGTCGCCAAGAAAGCGAACATGATTTTGTTCGACGTCTATTGTCGCGCCTAGGCGAGCGGTTAAGGATGCAGGGTTATTTGAACTAATGATACTTTTTTTCAGATGCGAAAAAACATTTCCAGCGCTGTGCTGCTCACAAAATGAGTGACCGCATCGACGTCTTTCCACTGCCTGAGGAACCCATAAGCAAGACCTAGAGGTAGAGTCATTTCGGTTATGAGAAATGACTTATATTGCGTTCGCAATCACCTTTTTCTTCATCGTTGATATTTGAGATGGCCGTTGTGGTCCAACCGGTCACATCTCCCAACCCGAAGCCGGAATGGAACAATTCCTGCATGTTACATTTACTTTAGCCTTCATGGCAATATTTTGTCCGTATGATACATTTTCTTTCTATTCTCTAACCATTTCTCATGCAAACTTTCCTTCACTCCAGCGAAAAACATGCGATCCCATCTCCACAGCCGCCAAACCCCAATCCTCGCCATGATTATGCCCTTTATTTCTTCCTGGACCCAAGCCCGCTCGTTCAAGAGCTTGGTTCTCCGTCAGAGCTGTCAGAACTCCGAAGATGACTGGAACACCTGTGTCTAGTTGCACCTTCATCAACGCATGCGACACACTGTCGCAAATGTATTCAAAGTGCATCGTTTCGCCTTTAATGAGAACTCCGATGGCGATGACGGCGTCAAAAGGTTGATTTGGCATCGTCACGACGCCTGCTGGGACTGGAGTTCCCGAACGCGAAGTAGGTTTTGGCGACAAGTTTCCGCTAAAGCTCAAACCTCCCAGAAGATCGGTGACGTTGGAGCCAGTTTGGACATGAGCCCCAGCTATCATCCTGTGCATGTGGTCAGATATCTAACAAGTAAAAAAGGGAGTTGGGATACCTTGAACATGCTAATGGCAGCTCGAAGCTACCGGGAACCGATTCTATAATGATGTTACTGTCCTTGACACCGCGTTCCTTCAATTTTGTTACAGCCCCGTTCACGAGACCTTCAATCACTTTCTCGTTCCATCTAGCATGAACGATCGCAACACGGAGGGCAGAACCGTCGAATTGAACTTTAGCTGGACTGATTCCCTTGATTGAGGTCATTTGTTGCGGTTAATTAATACTAGATGGCGTGGGAATTTTGCCCTTGATGAAAAATATTTTTTTAAAAAAAAAGTTACTTCAAGTTTATAGAGCTGCGCAGTCCTCATACTATGGATGGCAACCTTGCATGTAAGAAGTATTGCTCATTGTGTCGCTAATAAAAACTCACATTTATGCCCTTGCAGCAACTTATACCCTAATCCATGCGTTTCTAACAAAACATTCACATACGAAAGCCGCACAGGCGGTTAAAAAGGCCGCCAAAGAGGCTGTCATCCTCAAAGATGATATGGACATAGAAGGACCTCAATTAGACGAAATTATTGCTCAATGGAAATCCCTTGTCGCAAAAAAGGCTCCATCGTGTGTCTCCTCCACGTTCGTCTTTGCCGAAAGCTGACCCTTATATTTAGAGAGTCTACCTCCGAGTCGGATTCAGATTGTATGTCTATGGTGACGAAAGGATGAATTAGACCAATTTATTGATATTACACAGCATCTAGTTCAGAGTCCAGCTCCAGCTCCGGCTCCAGTTCTGGCCCATCATCCGTTCATCAAACAAAGAAAGTGAAAACCAAAGATCTAAAAAAGAAGGCTCCTTCGTCCTCATCCTCGTCGTCTACATCCTCTTCCCCTTCCGCCTCTAAATCTGACTCTGATGACTCCGACTCCGACTCCGACTCCGACTCCGACTCCGACTCCGACTCTGACCCCGATGACCCTCCTATCAAGACCTCTGCTGTACAAAGTAAAGCCAAAGTTTCAACCCCTCTTGTCAGAAGCCCCTCATCCGGTGAGAGTAAACGCTCCAAATATATATCACAAATCTGACGCATTATCCGATCAGAATCTTCTTCAAGTTCTGACTCCGGTTCAGAATCAGGTGTATATCAAGACGGCTGATATATATTAGAAGATCAGCACTCACTCTAGTTGATTTTAGATGATAAATCCGAATCCAGCGATCCAGAGTCATCTCAAGAAAAGCAAATTCTCAACAAAAAAATTAAGCCTGATAAAAATCAAAAGCCCAAGGTGGAGCGTGACTCTAGCCGGACTTTGTCTTCCGGAAACGCTTCAAGCTCTGATTCAGAGCCAGAATCAGACGATGAAAAGGAAGATACGGAGCCACTCGTCTCTTCGAAGCAGGAAAGCCCCGCGTCAGACTCTACCAGTGAAGCTGGCACCCCAAAAGCCCAGGTTGAGGTCGAAGTCCAGGTTACAAAAAAGCGTCGAACGGATATGGGCGGTACCGCTGTTGTAACAGCTACGACATTAACCGTTCGACGGGAGGAGACCCATGGTGTATCGACTGGTCGTATCAAGGGCAGCAATGCAAGACCCGGCCGTCAAGTTAATGAACGTTTTAAGAGGGTTGACCCCACCAAAATGGAGCCAAGAACGGATAACCGATATGTTGCCAAGGTATAAACGCTTACTACTTCAAACGATGTCGGTTTACCAAAGCCAAAGTTGACTTTGTAAAGGTTGCTCCCACAAATGACTACGGTCAGCGAGCTCACGAAGACCTCATCGTAACTCGTGGCCAAGGTTTCCGCAAAGAGAAGAACAAGAAGAAGAAAGGTAGCTACCGTGGAGGCGAAATTACGGTCTGTGACTTTATCTTTGGATTAACCCATGCCTCAAACCGGTTTTATTATAGATGGAGAGCCATAGCTTCAAGTTCACTTGAATATTACAAGAAAAGTGGAGCCGTAGGATTTTCTGATCAACCAGCCATGGTCTCTATAAAGTGTTTGCCCATATGTGGACCACGTTTATCAATTCAAATTTTGGTCGCTTAATTACGGCAAATGAGCAGGATCTTTCAACTCAATCGCCTTTGTAGACAACATTCAAGAGACTCGTGGATGTCAGAGATTACTATATTTACGCGGCCGACCTGTCGCTCATCTGGGGTATGAGAACGGGATCCACACCTGAGCAGTTGATGTATGTTCTCAGTTTCCTTTTCTTATCGTATTTTTTTTCCTGTTTGCACCTTAACCACGATGACATCGGGTGCCGCTAAGCTTTAAACCTTTTCAGATGCAGGATTTGTATATCACTCAAATTCCAGATGATGTTCAATAACTTGATTTCTAATATTATTCCTGTTATTTTCAAATGATGGTGCAGCGCGGTTTCACAGTGTCGGTGGTCGAGTCCTGTCATTGAATAGTCCCCTTAATATATGGCTGACCTGTCAATTAGCGTTATCTCTGGAACTGGCACACTCACTGCTACATTCTGCATAAGACAATGATTGAATGTTTCGAGGGACTTTGAATACGTCCTCTGCAACAAGAGTTTCCTTCATCCAGCGCAAGCTTCTCCACCCCTCTGTAACGTCATTGGCATAAACGAACAAAAGGAAATAGCACATGCAGCTGCACCCTTTTCCGCTTCTAACCTTCGCAATAGTTAGTTTGTTTTGCATGTGTCCCGCTAGTTGCGTCCATACAGGAGCCAGCTGTTTGCAGTGACCACACCAAGGAACGAAGAAGTCAACCGAAAGTAGGTCCTTTTGAAAGTGTAGCTGTGAAGAGATCACGATCAAGTGAGTGGAAGTCTGGATTGTAGATGCCGATGCTGACGTCGATGAAGCCAATGAAGCCTGCTTCTGTGATATATTATAACCTTGGAACAACGATACAGCATTACGGCCCTGTATGGTACAGTGAAATCAACTTTTATCCACACTTGAAGCTTGACTTGCCATAACGGGGGTTTGCTTGCGGTATTTATGTAGATACACAAGATGTTACTAGGTTTTGGGCCATCCTCTTTCTAGCGGATGAACCCCATTCCAGGGCGACGATAGTAGCGCAGACAGGCTCTCCAACTAGTGTTGTGGGACACAGCCACTAGGACAACTGCCAGGCTCCCTGCAGATGTGGAATGTAACGCAGACACTTCACAATGAGGAGATCGGCCTAATGTATTCAATAGTGATCCAGTCGGATATTGTATCCTTGTAGATCTTGGTTCCCCATTCTCGTTCCCAAGTGAATTGATCACGTTTGATCTGGGTGTGAAGCACAGTAAATACTTTGCTCTGCTTGAAGTCGATTTGCGGGAGGAACCAGGGGCTTCTTGGTTTGATGACGACGCCGCCATTCTTTTCGAGTGCGTCGAAAAGTTCTTGAGGCATCTTATCTAGTCGAAAGCGTATAAGAAATCGGCGGTCATAGAGTAATTCCAACGTGTTTGGTCCTTCTTTTGCATCCCATGCCGCTCTGCCTGCTCGCAGCTTGTCTGTCATCACAAAACGTAATGTATCAGTAACAGGAGCAGTAGGGGACTTGATGCTGGGGTGTCTGGCAGCATACCACACGAGGTCCTTGATGGCAAATGTATTTACTACCGTGCGCAAAAGGTGGGTTTTAGTCACAAAAGCCGGTTTCCACCAAACGCCAGATCCAACTGTGAAGGAGATGTTTTTCCTGTTACGCAATGATTGTTTATCCCATAGGTTCTTTATGAGCCTGTTCACACTGTCTTGTCGTCTCCCAACCTCAGAGCGTGGAGATCCCCATGGTTCATAAGAGACATAGCGGAGCATGCGAAGCACCAGTGCTTGACGAACGATCGGCGAAGTTATGTTCAAGAGTGCTGGAATTGATACCATGAGACTTCCAGGAGCAGACGGCCTCCTGTACTTTAGGAGGAATTCATCCACTGAAACCAGGCAAATCAAAATTTTACACCAGGTCAAGAGACCACAGAAGACAAACCTGTAGCGTCAACCTCAACCAGTTCTTCAGCCGAGTCTTTTACTACTTGCCGAAGATGTTCCCGACCCGCACTGAGGCTGATGTTTAATTCCGGACAATTAGCTGCAACCTTGTTGATATCTGCCAGCAGAGTGGCGATTTCAGCTGGGTATTGCGTGAACGTAGAGTCAAGTTTCTCGTTTCCTTCTCCATTATTTATGCGGTGTCGTATGGCATTTCGAATCGTAAGTTGTGGTTGAAAATTGGTAGGATCATCCACGTATTCCAGTTTGTTTGCCTCGCATGTGGCAAGGATCCGTTCCTTGAGCAAAAAAAAGAAGTCAACGGTGAACTTATTCCAATCAGAATAAGCTCAAGACACCTTTCCTACATCCAGAAGGGGCCGAATCTTGTACATCTGCAGTCCCTCATGTCCTCTCCAATTCAAAAGCCCATCGGTAAGTGACCCCATTCCCCACCTACTGCAAGGTTGCATACCAACCATACCCAGTTTAGTCGTTCCTTTCCCAAGACGCATGAGCATGGTCTCTACTTGGTCGTCAGCATGATGACCTATCGCCAGAGCATTAGCCTGAGCATCCCGCATAGCAGCGAACAAAGCAGCATATCGAGCATCACGAGCCAAAAGTTCTAATTTCTTTTGCGAAGTTGGTTTCGGGGGGTATATTCCTTCACCCCATAATATTTTAGTGGTTACGTGCTCAACCCCTAGAGCTTCTGCAAGCTTGGCGGCGTGTTCTGCCATTTGAGCAGATGTGGGTTGAAGGTCATGATCAATGGTAAGAGAAAGCAGCTGGCGTGATTTAGCTGCTGGATGTTTTTTTTTAATGTACTCGTTGAGTAGGAACAATAAACACGTCGAATCTGAGCCTCCAGAGTTGGCGACAGCTATTTTGAGATTTTTAGCATTTTTCAAAGCGATTGATGAACCTCCTCCACCTACCCAAAGTTTTCGACCAACGCGACGAAGGGCCAACCGGCCTCATCATGCGTGCGAACTCCTCTACAGAGATCGGTGCAATTGTACGAACACTCATCGTCGAACGTCGTAGTAGTGATAACCGACGATCCGGGCCGGTATGTCATAGATAGAAAAACAATATATGTTATGCCGCGTAAATACAAGATAGCGAATGTCCATTCACCGTCCAGTGTTGAAAGTACTGAAAACAAGAGATTGTATGAAAGCGTAAAAATTGCAGATTTGGCGCGAAAAGGGGGGTAAAAAATGTGTACAAGTTACAAGCAAAAAAATAAATAATCGTGACCCGCTTGCATTAATGAAAGAGATAAGCGAAACAAGAACCAGAAGAAAGCAGCATACAAGAAAAAAAAAAAAGAAAAACAGAGAAGATAGTTAAATTTCGTGTCTTACATAAGTGAATGACCATATCGCAGCATTTCGTCAATATCTTCCAGCCCATTTGTTATTTGTTTTTCTTTCATCAGAATCCTCCATAAATTCCTTGCTGTCCTTGTCCCTGTCCTTGTTGGTGCTGCTGCTGAGGTCCAGGGCTTGGATGCCTCATCACACTTTGATGCATAGCCTGCGTTTGGGGATGCAACCCTTGCTGACCTCCGGCGCCGTATTGAGCGGCGCCACCCAAGCCAGCGTTCATGCCTATACCCATTTGCATTTGCATCATTGGTGACAATTGTGGCATATTGTATGCCAAAGTGTTAGGGTTGAACCCCGTCGAAGTAGAAACGGAAGCGGGCGGGATTTGTGGCGAGTGAAGGGCAGAACCCACTTGAGGTGGGGAGGACGCACCACTTGAGCCTTGCATTTTTTGCATGGCTTGTAGCTAATATATAGAAAATGATCAGTCCACCAACCGAAACGAGAAGTGAAAAAAAAATACAAACAAACCTCATAGTACGCGAAATCTTGCAGCAAAGACGTCCTCGCAGGATGCGTGAGGAATATTCTCAACATCTCATGGCCTGCATCAGGTAACAATTCTTGTGTGTCTCGCGAATTTGTCACAGGTTTGCGTTCTTGAGTGTTGCTATTTGGAATACGACAATGCAAATCAATAAAAAATTTGTATCCAAGTTTGGAATGAATATTAACGGGTGCGTACCTGAGCTTGATGTGCCGCAGGTTAAGGTTTGGGATATCGCGTACGAAGATCCATCGAACTTTGAAGACACCTTTCCATTTGTCGGATGCCCATACTGTGCTACTCCTAGTATAGTCGACCTAAACGATTAAAGCATCAACACAATGTGCGTCGGCAGAGTCTAAAGCTTACCGGCGTCAGCATCTCTGCCATACCACAGAAATGTCCGCTGGCGTTGACACTAAAAAAGAGATAAATCGGTCCTCTTCCCGCTGTGTCTTTGAACGCTTTGTCGAGGCGTTTGTTTCCCGGGTCCGTCGAGCTCCAAATCTCGTACTTGAGAGACTTGTGTACGTCGTCTTCTGTATATGATTTGATGACGAAGAATCTAGCAAATTGCGGGCGGGTTTCGAAGGTAGATGGATTGTACCCTTTTGTCGCAATGAGGGAAGGCACGTCGATAGGTGTGGATACAAAACCTTGAACAGGAGTCTGGCCAGGCGGAGATTGATTGGTAGCATTGTTAAAAGAAGTGGCAACTCCTAACCCAGGCCTTCCTCCAGCACCTTGACCTTGCTGTTGCAGATACTGCTGTGGGATAGGAGGGACGTTTGGGACAGACCCCATCGCTCCAACGCCACCATTGCCACTTCCGTTTCCGCTGCTACTCTTGATATGACTGGTTCCTTGCTGATACCCATATTGTAAATTTGGATTTGACGCCCTTCCTGTTAATTCTTGGTCTCTCTGTTGATCCCAACCACTTCCGCCTAGAGCCGGTCCACGATCATCACGTTGCTGCTGCATATAACCGCTCCCTCCGCGTTGTTGCTGCTGAGATAGAGGGGTCTTACGACCATCAAAGTCTGTACCAACTGGCATCTTGTTACCATTCCCATTCCCGATATTATTATAGTTGTTGTTACCACCATTGCCATTGTTTCCGCGAGATCCTGTGGCTTGATGGTGCGGGGGAGGCTGGTGAGCTGTGTTAAATCGCGGAGGATGTGTGCTTTGGCCAGTCGGTTGCTGGTAATTTCCGTAACTAGCGCCTTGAGGGTTGCTGGCAAGCTCTAAAACTGACAATGCGCGTTGAACGTCGTCGATGGCGACATTGCCATTACCAGCCCCTGAGAACCCTGACCGCCATTCACTGTTCGATGACCACGGAGATGACCGGCCGATAGAGGTGTTAGTGAACTGTTGTTGCTGTCTGAGATAATATTCCTCTTCATAGAGGGAAGGATCCTCTGCGTCGTATGCATATTCTTCTTCCTCTTCAGCATGTCCAGTTGTATCCGGTGGGCTTGAGTTTTGAGAGTGGGTGGGACCTCCACCCTGGACGGTCCCAGAACGCTTAAGACCTGCTGTAGCTACTTTTCGAGGGGCACCGACAGCTGCTCCATATGTGAGGGAGACATGACGACGTACGCCGGAGGCAGCAGGAGGGGGTGAGGGGACATGGGGAGGGTTACCAAAGTGAGGAGATAGAGGGGCGTTATTAGCTTGTACCTGCGCGTCTATGACTTGCTGATGCTGAGGATTGGGGTGATCAGTTGTAGGAGAGTGCTAGAAAAAGAGATGATTAGTATGAAAGACTAAATGGCACAAGAGTTGATAAAAATAATAACAACTTCGTCGTCGTCTGCATTATATGAAGCAAATTTCCAAGGCTCTTCGTCACCTTCGTTGCCTACGATAGCAGCGAGACTGTTTACAGTTTTTGGGGTCGAATTTCCGGACTTTGAGGGCTGGCTTTGAAAGCCTAGATGAGAAGATGTGGATGATCAGCGGGAAAGGTTGATGATCGGATGAGTCTACTTGCCACGATGATATCGAGTTGGAAGGGAACTCTGTCTGTGAAGAGAAGTTTTTTCACCGACAGCACCTACACCACCGACCCAATCTTGATCTACAACCTCGTCGTCGTTCCAACCAACTTGTTCCTGTGTTTCTTCTGAAATGACATCCTTTGCATTTGCCCTAGCTGTGCGAGATGAAGCGGATATTGTATGGTGCCGCCTGACTGTACCAGTCGTTGGAGATGAAGGAACTGGAGGAGGAGGAGGAGGATTTGCAGATGTAGACATGAGATGGATGAGATTGAAAGAGTAATAAATAACACAAACAAAATTAGAAATCACACATCATGCTTCGCTTCACAGTTCTCGCTCGTCGCTACTCAACTCAACAACGAGTAAAGACTGCTGCACGTTACACTGGCTATCTTGGTCTCTCAGCCATCGTTGGCGTCGTCTCACTTACAGGTGTCATCCTTGTTCACGACGCCTTTACTTACAATACCAGGCATGTCCACCGCGTTCCAGTAGACCCGCTTGCTTTAAATCCAGAACGCGGAGGTCCTAAAAACCTCCCTATTGCACGGGTTCTTGTTGGCGATGAAGAAGACGATGACGCCAAGCTTCTGGTGACAAAGCCCAAACTTGTCATCGTCGGCGGGGGGTGGGGAGTAAGTATTCGATACACTTCCATGTTTCTCAAGTTGACTCTCGACAGGCTATGGGTGTCCTTCAATCTGTCTCCCCCGGGGATTACCATGTTACGGTCATTTCGACAGACACATACACTTTATTCACGCCTCTCCTTCCTTGTCAGAAATCTCTTGTTCCCTATCACACAATTAACTGATAACTACCTTATTAGCTGCTGCTGTCGGTACAGTATCAGTCCGCTCCCTTGTCGAACCAATCCGTAAATTCCTTGCCCGTCTTCGTGGCCATTTCGTTCAAGCCAAAGCTGTCGACATCGTCATGTCAGAACGCCTCTTAGAAGTAGAATCCAACACTTCAAATGGCGATAAAGCCAACTTTTATATCCCGTCCGTATCTACATAAATCTCACTTGGGGCTTACTGACATCATTCAGGTATGATAAACTTGTCATCGCTGTAGGCTCCTCTTCAAGCACCCACGGGGTACCAGGCTTGGAGAATTGCCTACAATTAAAGACAATCAGTGACGCCCAATCTATCCGGCGGCGTATTATGGGTATAACCTTGTGCCATTCCTCTTGCCTCAGCTTACCTCTGTGCCTAGACAATTTTGAACTGGCGAGCCTGCCTACCACATCTCCAGAAGATAGGAAACGTCTTCTGAGTTTCGTCATATGCGGAGGAGGGCCTACAGGTGTGGAAACTGCCGCTGTAAGCCTGCATGCCTTTATGGACATCTGGAAACGTTAATATCCATCGTTCTACAGGAAATTTACGATCTCTGTCAAGAGGACATCATGAACTACGTCAGTAGAGTTTTTCTTGCCTTGATTCCAACAAGAGTTCATATTGCTCTTTAGTTTCCGAAAATCTGCAGAGAAGAAGTATCTATACATGTAATCCAATCTAGAGAACACATCTTGAATACCGTACGTCTCGTTATTTTACTCTCCTCCTTCAACACTCAAAATTATCACAGTATTCGGAAGCCATATCTAAATATGTTGAGGTAACCTTGACTCAGTCCAGCCATTTTGCTACAAACTCATACAAATTGAAGAATAAATTCAACCGAGATAATGTCAACCTTCTCACTTCAGCGCGGTGAGTTTAATTATACCTTGAAACCCCATCTTAACTCTTAAATTTCATCAGTGTGGCCGCTGTTACCCCAACCCATGTTATCTATACCATCCGGAACGCCCAAGGTCAAACCGAACAGCATTCTATACCGACCAACTTTGTTCTATGGTCGACAGGCATTGCCATGAACCCCTTCACCCTGCGTGTATCGAATTTGCTTCCAAACCAAGTACATAAGAAGGCTATTGAAGTTGACGCTCACCTCAGAGTAAAAGGGGCCCCGCTTGGAGAGGTGTACGCTGTCGGAGATTGTGCTACGGTACGTACTCTTTCCAGATTTCAAAGTCGTATGCTGAGTACAACTTGAAAAGATTGAGACTTCTCTTTTGGGCCACTTTTTAGAGCTAGTAGAAGAGTCCGATGAAGACAAAAACGGAAAAATTGATTTTGGTGAATGGGAAGTGATGGGCAAGTTTACTTTCCTGTCCTGTTTCAGGCAATTCACCGAAAAAAGTTTTTAGTTAAAAAGATCAAGGAACGCATCCCTATGGCTGGCGATCATCTTGTACAAGTCAAAGAACTCTTTCACTTATATGACTCGGATGCAGATAACAGTTTATCCCTCAACGAACTCCTTAAACTTCTCGAAGAAGTTGGGAACCGCATTACTTCTCTTCCAGCCACAGCTCAAGTCGCAGCTCAACAGGGCAAATACTTGGGCAAGAAACTCCATAAAATGTCTAGGGCAGCTGCTTCTTCAAGTCCACCACCCATTCAGCCGTTGGCAGACGAATCTGTTTCAAAGCCGTTCAAGTACTTGCATCTAGGCAGCCTAGCTTATATTGGCAATGCCGCCGTCTTTGATTTTGGGCAGTATTCGTTTATGGGTGGGTTAATGGCAATGTATGCTTGGAGGAGCATTTATTGGAATGAAAATGTCAGTGCGAGGACGAGAGCGTTATTGATGATTGATTGGATTGTTAGGTAAGGCTTTTTTTCATCACATGTTTTCTGAATCTGTACTAAGCCAGTTTGTTTTCGTTATGTAGAGGTATCTGGGGCAGAGATTTATCGCGTCTATGAATCTGGATCGACATAGTAATTTCCTTCACTCAATGCCTGTTGTTTTCCGATCTATCGATAATTTAACTACAATTGCATTTCTCACGTGACTTTGCCTTCGAAGTGTCGTCACTTGCTCGATTCTTCATGTAAAATGCTTTGAAAATTTGTACATGGTATTAGATATGTGTTATCTTGGTGCTCCAACCATCAGGTTCCAATTACTTATAATGTTTTTCTGACTAATATGCCCTGATCACATCCCCCACCATAATCAAATGCCTCCTGTACAAGTGTGAACATGTTTTATAGCCTGAAAAAAAAATCATGTATACTCTATAGTATGTATGATGTACTTAATACAATTCAGGATGTCAATATGTAATTTAGTTGAACAAAATTGGAACAGGAGTCTCACAGATGATACCTGGAAAAGTTGTCAACACCTTGGATCAAAATGTAGTTTTACATCCAACCATAGCTTCAATTGACCGGACTATGTACAAATTTTCAAAATGTTACATAAAAAATCGAGCAGCAACCACCTCAAAGATGGAGGCAAGTGTTTGGCAAAGTCATGTGGGAAATACAATAAGTTATTTGTAGAAGTCTACCTCTTTCTGCTTTTTTTGCCATTACTTTTTGCACTCCATCAGCATCAATGGCCGGACCATTTCCAGACCATTACACCTCCCTTTCTTTTTCCTTCACCTTCCCACTCCCTACCTGCCTTCCAAACCTCCCTATAACCTTTCTCATCCAACAGTTGACGCACACCATTTTCTTGTAGTAGATTACCAAAGAACACTAGATATCGAGGCCATTCGTGTTTCCAGGGATATGTACGTTCCCCGGATGGCGATATTGTAAAGGGCGTAGGAATTCCTGGAATTGAAGTAGGAAATGGTGAGGCGGGAAACGAAGGATCCACATCTTGAGGAAAGTAAAATTTGAGGTAATGTAATGGGGAATCGTAAAAAATGTTGGTTTGATCCATGTAGGTTGACAAACCTTGCTGTCTGCACCAAGCAATGAGTATAAAGAACCTTATCCAACAAGGGAAACGTACTGGAGAGGAGGTTCACAGCCCAGAGCCCACATACCTCCATTTGCAAGTTCTTTTCGGTGCAAGTATGAATGTCCAGGCGTAGAATGACACGGCATCAAGTACCCAACAGTGCTATGTCCCAACTCCTGCTTGGGAATGGAACGGATGTAAGAAAGAACGCTGATAGGTGCACTGCAATAGAGAAGGACGATATACATCGATACAGGAAGCGACAGAAGAAGGAACAATAAAAATTTGTTGGGGATATCTGGTAAGCCCAACCACGAATGGATAAAAGTCCTTGATATTCCTGTTCCTGACAGGCTTTGCTTGTTCTGGTGTCTTCCCTTTCTGGATTCGTCAGAAGGACGAGGAGGTTTAGAAGTAAGGTCAACGAGAGATTTGGCCGCAAAGATATGCAGAAGAGGGAGGATCGGATGGATGAACCGCCATTCTTTATGCCCAGCTAACGAATATATCCCGATCACCCATACGATAGTCTTTAGCATTGTTCTCAGAGCCGTATCGTGCAAAGATTTCGAGATGAAGGTGGACCAAATACCATGGATCGTGAATGGGAGTGCTGTTGTGCAAAGAATTGGGACAGCTTGAGTAAGATAATAATGCCAGGCGTTCGTGCCATAGAACAACGACACGGAGGAAAAATTGGTCCTGAGGAAGTTTAGTGGCGTCAATGTAAGTTTCCCGTAGTAATATGAGTCAACGGTGAACAAAAATGCGATAGAAAACGCCCTTTTCGAAGCCGTATTAGCCCGAACATCTAGCGACCATGAAAAAGAGGCATACGCAACAAAAACTACCTGGATTCCAATGGTTGTGATTATTCGTCTATGATGACGAAGTGCCCATAGTAAATTTGCGTAGAGGAAGACCCATATGACAGCATTTATAGGACGAATCATGCAAGCAAGTGCGCTAAAAAGAGTCATTGTTCGTATCCGGGATCTGAGGGAAGTGAAGGGTGACTGAACGAAACTTTAGAGATAAGCGTGTATACCTGTTGAACATAACCTGTGGACTCAACCGTGAACTAGCGTCCCAAGGATAACAAACAAAAGCGATGGTGGATAGAGAGGTCTCTAGAGAATTGGAAAGCGATCGCGAGAGTGCCAGGGCATGGAAAAAAGAAGTCAATGACAGTAAGTACTAAGATAGCAAACTGCGTGAATCATAGACTCAAATTGTCATCAACTCGAACGCCACGTACAACAGTCGACACATAATCTTTACCCAACACAATGCGCGAGAGTTCGGCAAGCCAGATATCTGTACATGCCGCCAACAAACCGTGAAGGATTTTTGGACATGAAATCTGAGTCCATTAAATTCAATTTGGCTGGTCAAACGAAGCAGTCACTCACCAAAAGCCAATCTCCTAGGATTGGCGACCCAGAAAGCCCAGTAATTTTTAGCAGCCAATAAATAGGGACATTGAGAGCAGGATATATGATACTCCTGATGGGCTGAGGTGACAACCATTCCCAAGTAAGATGACCATAGCCGAATACAAGATGATAAGCTGGTTCTAGTGACTGGAAATATTCGTCAGGCTGGAAGAAAGTTCTGGTGCAAAAAGCAACGAGGACACGGAATATTAATGCACAATATGTCCAAGATTGCATGGGATCAAGTGATCAAGTTTATTTATTTCTATGTATGTTCAACCGGGTCTGTCTACGTGTCACACATACATAGCCTAGCAAAAAGCACAGTAGAGCATTGGGATCATACGAGAGAACAGCCAAAAGTCCAGTTATTCAGCAAGATCAACAGGCATAGCCACCGATATCTTCGTCTTCTTAAGAGGCCTTACCAGAATGTCCGAGTTCATAACTGGTCCTGGACGTTTATCCCCGAGTTCTTGAAGAGTCATGTCCAAGGCTTGCGTCGCTTCTTGGGTTTGAGTTTCGACAACCATTTCCTTGGCAGCTGCGGGAGGGATCTAGAAATAAAAAGACTTATAAGTACCATGAGAGGATGAGCTCCACTCCGTATGCAAACCGCTGTATCCGAGAGTGCGAGAAGACGGTCTTCGGTTTCCCGATTGTCCGGTTGAAAGTAATCGAGGTATTTCAAGCTTGACTCGATGGAACGATTAAAAATGTATCGAATTTTCTTGCTTATTCTGCGAGGCTGGGCTGCTTTGTTTCTTCCTTTTCCTTTGCCCTTAGGCTTCACCGACTTGGCCCGAGTAGATGCAAGGCCAAAATCATCCGGAGCCGTTGATTCTTGCAAGATAAATTCTAAAAGACATGGATTTATAAAAATATAATCATAGCGAAAAGAAGTCAAAGAAATCGTTCACACCTTCTTCCTCGAGTCTCTTCAGAAACAGACGAGATAAAATAGCCTCTTTCTTATCTAAAGTTCCAGATTCATGAAGTTCACAAGCCTCTGCGACAAGTGACGAATAACCGACCGAACGCTTTCGAGAATTCTGCAACTGTAAAAATATTCTCCTTCTCAGCGACTTTGATCGCTCTCCTGTTCAAACGTCAGAATATGGTTCTTGAAAAAGTATTGATGCATGACATACCTAAAGAGCGCGAGCTCTTTGAATTTAGAAAGCATCCTTGGGTAAAGGTCATGCCTAACGAGCTCCCACGTCACATCAGCGCGAACCCGACAGTCGAAGCATATGAACTTCGGTGGCATTCGTGGGTCCTTAGTAGAGTGGTATCTATGTCCAATTCATTGTCAAAACTCGGGATGACACTGGGGAACGGTAGGCGTACCCCATGCACCTATGAAGAAGTCTCGAATAGGTAACCGCGAAGGGAATAATAAATATACAGACCAAACGTGGAACCACTTCTCACATCCACCGTCGCAAGACAATAATTCGTCTTCTATCTGTTGGAAGCTGAGGGAAGTCTAGTTGTCAAACGGAGGAACGTACTGAGACTTTGCAGAAACAGTCAAGGCCATTATCACTTGTTTCATCACGGCCATGACGCATGTTAGCGGGTTGGATTGCTTCTTCTGCCGCAGTCTCTTGTCCAAATGATTGTATGGATTTAAGAACCTGCGTACCAGTTGGCAGGCCTTGAGTTTCCATATCTGACGGTGGTTATTAGGAAGACCAAAAAAGAGGATTTATTTGATACCTAGCATCTCGGTGTCGAAAGTCTCTGGGTCCTGAATACTCATAGTTTTCAACACTTCTGGGTCGAAGCTACTTGTAGGCGTAAGCGCACTGGAGACTGGCGATGACATAAAGTAATCTTCAGAAGATGGTGGCAACGTAGAGAGAGCTGGTAGGCATAAATACAGTTTTCGTGTAGACAAAGGGCAGATACATGCCAAGATTCTTCGGCGTGAGTAAAAGGGTTTGTGTTTCCTCAAAAGTTTGATTTTCGGAAATCTGCCACTCAGTCTTGCCGGCAATAGAATAGTGAAAAATTGAGAATCCACCATTCAAAAGGAAAAAAAACATACAATGTCTTGGAGACGTAGCGGAACGTTTTCAGAGAATCCGCCGAACTGCGCTTCGCTTAATTCCGGGATCGTGTCTGCTATAACTTCTATGTTTCCGTCCTTATTCCTGATGCCAATTGGGGACATTGCATTAATTTCTTGGTAGCGACCATCAGGGAGTCTAATGTAATCGGGGTCGTCATCACAATCAGCGTCGGCAAGATCGTCCAGTTCAAGACCGTTTTCCCCAGACCAGACTATATTTCTTGCTTCGGCATCTTCACGTTGTTTTTCAGCCTGCTGCTTGCAGAAAGTGGCCTCTTGAACCGGGCTTAAGGTAGGCCGTGCGTTAGGATGAGTAGTAGTCCCAGTGAAAGCCAAATCATCCTGTTCTGTTGAAGACGGTAGGAACGAAGCAATGGAAGTGACACTGAGGTTGACACTAGATTCGAAAATCTGCTAAGCATGAGACGTTCACGCTGCAGCAATGATTTACCAGTGATGTCCAGTCTCAAGTTTTCCGAAGTTGGTTTTGTCTGGGACCTCGTCGAGGTCATGAGTCATAAAGTACCATTTGTCCTTGTCCGCATCTCCCGCCTTAAAATGCGGCGGTTCGTAATCAGCTGGCGTTTCGGCAGTATAGAAGACTTTGAAAGTTGCGAATCGACGCCCTAAGCTCTTGTAAGATCCTAACCCTCTGTTGAACGAGGTGTCCACATACTAGGCAGAATCTCCATATGGTGCATGGCATGCATTAAAGTCTTCAACAAGGCCTAAATGGAGTGACAATAAGTGAGAAAGGTGGAGACACCTCGTGCCAATATATTATTCAAGTACCTTGAGACTCGTTTTAACATCTCTAATAGTCGGCGCTTTCCCGCTACGGATTGCCTTCGCCACGGGGTCCTCGATTCTTCTACTCCTTTGGTTTACTGACAAGTTTTCCGGGCCCTCTCCCAAGCTCATTACAGGAATGGAGATGTCACTTCCAGGAAGAGTGTGATACTGCTCGAGACGGTGTCAGCCCAGTCTTCAGAGAGAAAACCCAAAAATGGACCTTGAAATTGAAAGTGTAGGCCTCAATGATGCTAAATATTTCGCATGGTGAGTGTTAACCTATCATAAGACGCATATAGTATGCATTACTTGTTAGGTTCGCGTTCATCCTTCAAACAAGGTTGATTAGCGCATACAAACAACATGGCCACATATGCGTTATACCAGATATATTGCGAAAATGAAGCTCTGGAGGTAGTTCTTTTCCAGCGCGTCAAATATTCCGTATTCCTGCGTGTGATTATTTATTTTTGAAGGGTTTTCGCGAGAAATAAGGCGCATATACCATATAATTGAGGATCCTGTCCGCTTCGTCCGTGTATCCGCGTGCCATAGACTATGAAATAGGTCATTCAGATCGTTAAATGACAATAAAAAAGGATACCATAATTCGGAAACGGTTGACATCTTTTTTAATTTGTGACGATTCTTGAGAGAAGCTAGCATCGGAGCTTCTTGTTGACAGGAAGTCCTCAGATGTGGTGAAGTGGCCTAATTAATGGTCAGCTATTAGCTGTGAAATGTGGCGTTGAAAGACAGACTTGAAGAAAAGTTGTCCTCGGGTAGTAAGTTCCTTGGAGGAAAAGTGAGTTTATGTTGCAAGGAGAAACAGAATGGAAAAACCGAAGATATGTGATGGCTCCAAGACCAGCTTGTAACAGAGTTTTTACTGCCGTAAGACTCTGGGTATGAGTTATGGATTGGGTCGTACTACGAGTCTGTTGGGCTTGCATAGGTGAAATAAGTGGATAGGAGAGTTAAAAATTGACTCGATCAACGTAGTTAAGCAAGGGTCAACTGACGAGAACTCACCAAGGGACGAATTGTATTAATAGACTGAAATGTCGGTCACATGACACAGGAAGTTGAAAATTGTTCAATTTTGAAAGACCATCCGTGGCCTGTGTACCACGCATTTGCAGAATATGTGTGTAGGACCAATTCCAACCAATCATGATAGGAAGCCATCAAACCAAGGAAATAATTGACAAGATATTACAAGTACACATAGACCTCGAAAGATTAGACTCTTACAGCCCAGAGAACAGGAAAGCAGACGGCGAGGCACTGGGAAATGCAAAAGTCATGCTGTGGTTGAGGGCTTTTCTTTAGGCTAGATGAGTGTTTGAGCTAGACTTACGATAGAATTCTACCAAGACATCCTTGCCTAGGCAGCCTACGCAAAGTAATGGCCTTTTCAACCGCCTTAGGACTTGCTATGTCTGGCCAGTGCCAATGAGAGAATTGATGCGCATGTCGAATCCTTCATTTCTTATAGGCATCTCTGGCGTGTGGAAAGGATTCTTCATGACTGCGTCAGCGTAAATGTCATAAATCTTCTGCAGCACCGTATCTGCTGTCGTCTCTGCCAAAGAGGTCAACAGAACAAATTTGGTCCCTTTAAGACGATGAAGGGTCAGATGCAGCAGGGACGGATGATCATGATACAGACCAGTGACCGTTAGCAAGATGTTCATCTTAAATGATTCCCCTTCAATCACTTGGACGCCAGAGTTTGAACTGACGGGGGAAAGTCGACTGGTAATAGCGTGGATGCCATGTAATGTGCCGGCAAGTACAAGATACTCATTGGATGTCAGAGCAGCAAGCCCGTCTGAAACATTATCAGGGCGCGTTCAAAACATCCTCTAAATCTGAAAGACCTGCAAAGTTGCGTTGGTACACCAGTCCGCCTGCTTTATTGATAACCTATAGTAGTGTCAGTGGTAATGAAAAGTTTGTGAATAGGAGAAGACGCGCCCAAAGCCCGAAGATAGCCATGAAGAGTGGGTGGTTGGTGAGGGAAGAGGAACAAGTGTCCGCGCGGACACCATTTACGTAAACTCATATTTTCAACGCTCAAGTCGTTCCCGTTTTTTGACGCACGGGCTTCATGGCTACGGTACTTCAATCAGGATGGCAGCTTTGGCAGCTTTTTCTTGTGTTGTCCATTTCTCTGACGTCCATACAGGGTTCAAATCTTGAGCGACGCGAGCTTCCTTCTCTTGCAGCTACCGATATAACCAAGCTTGTCACAGCGACAGATCCTTTGAATAATTTGGACCCTTCAAATCCCACCTCTCATTTGTCCAACATTCTTATACCAAGAGCTGGTATGCCTTTCGTTGTTGCTTGGACATGAATTTAACCAACCCCAACAGTGGAAACAAAAAACAATACCCTCGTCCGGAACTATATCGTGTCAACTCTGAAGGCACTCAATTGGCACATTGAACTAGACGAATTCTCAGATTCAACGCCCATAGGACCTAAGCGCTTTACGAACATTATCGCTACAAAAGATCCACATGCCTCCAGACGTGTTGTGCTTTCAGCTCATTTCGACAGCAAATATTACCCAAACTTTCCCCAGAACCAAGTAAGAATAATTACCCTGATAAAGCATCAACACTGATGAAGCCAAACTGAGTTAGTTTGTAGGCGCTACAGATTCAGCCGCACCCTGTGCAATGATGCTAGACTTGGCGGAAACTCTGAATCCTTTACTCGACAAGCGGAGAGAACGAGTTGATGCTGGAAAGGAAGACGATGAAGATGTTGCAGACATGACACTTCAACTCATATTTTTCGACGGCGAGGAAGCGTTTGTTGAGTGGACTGATACAGACTCCGTATATGGTGCAAGGTATTTCTAGTTGACGCTCTTTCTATTCACTTTTAATAGTGCTATCAGACATTTAGCGGAGAAGTGGGGGACTGCCTATGTTCTACCGCATCAAAAGCGACGCTTCATGGACGTCCAATCGACAGAACTTGATGGTATTGAACATCTTATTCTTCTAGACTTGCTGGGCGCTCCAAGCCCTGTCATTCGTTCTTACTTCTTGGACACTGCCTGGCTATTTGACGCGATGGTCTCCGTAGAGCGTCGACTAGGAGATAACGGTGCCTTTGCATATGGAAGTGAAACGAGCATGGCCCCCGGCAAATGGAAAAGTTATTTCCGTCCCCGAACAACGAGAACTATGAACTTTGGTTATATAGGCGATGACCATGTTCCTTTTCTAGTAAGGGGTGTCAGTGTCTTGCATATCATCCCGGAGCCATTTCCCTCGGTTTGGCATAGACTCGCAGTATGCCTTATCATCGCCCGTGGTTCTCAAGTCACTCATTTCTTCTCAAGGATGACGCCTCTGCATTGGATCTCCCAACTCTTCGACGATGGAACTTGATTCTACGAGTCTTCATGTCCGAATATCTAAATCTACGGCCACGAGACTACGTCTCAAGGTCTGGATCTTCAGAGACGGTCCGAAGGTCTGACTCCGAGCTCGTAAGTATCTTGCTTTACCTTTATAAACCTTCCTTGACGCTGTTTTAAAATGATTTTACTGGCAGTAGTCATGACTCCAGTTCCCATTGCTTCTCTTATGCAGCTAGGTCAGACGTTATATGAAAATTAGAACACATTTATTGTATTAAACTCAAACGGGATGAAGGGAATGACAAAGACGGTGAAATATCAGGCTCCTGATGAATTGATTCTTTAGGATCGTAGCAAAGCCTTATAACCCCTGATGAGTGTGCTTGCATCTGCAGCATCCTAAAAAACTTAGAGCTCTTGCACAATAGTAACGTGCATATACGCACCTTTTCGTTCTGTCTTGCTTGTTCAAGTTGAGCTCTGGTATATTTGGAAAATTCTATTAAAGCTTCTTGGCGTTGAGGACCCTTCTTTTTCACTACAAGTTGAGAGATAACAGTCAGTGTGAAAGAGCATAGGTGACCCCTGTAACGAACGCATTTTGCACGCGGCATCCACTTGGTCTGCTCGTCGAAGGCCAAGATTTTCTAGCAACGGTGGGTACAGTGCTTGTGCGCGTTCAAACGATTTCTGTGGAAAGAGGTCAAGTCGGACTCGCTGAAGCAGGACTGAAAGCAATGACTTGTTGAGCAGTCAAAGGGAGACAACAATCTCGATAATATTTTTCAAAGGAAATTTCTTGGGCCTGCAAGTCAGTTAGTTTCGCTTGTGCATCTTCCCTAAATTGGTTTTCAGGAAAAACTTTTGGAATGAATGTAAATTTCGATACAAGAAACCGATCCCATCCCGCACTAATTCTTTGGCGTTTTTGCGTGCTTCGCCATAACAGGACTCTTTTTGCATCTGAAAGGCCCTTGAACGACCCGATGACTTTTTCCCAGCTATATGCAGAAGAAAAGTCATTGGTATCTCGAAATCAATATTGTCCTACTAAGATTACCAGACTGCTCAAGGAACATTTTGAAAATAGCCTCGCTGAGATGGTTAGAGTCGGTTCAGATCTCTGGTGATAAAAGGAAACAAGTACTTCGTAACTCCTTCATCTGCCTCACCGTTATCACTTTCAAGTTGTAAGTCGTCTGAGAGATCGTGCTCCAAAATTTCGTCTCTGGGTTGCGCATTCTGCTTGAAAAGTCGCGAAGATGCAGCTGTTTATGGCAAGGATTAGAATGAGGATGCAATTAAATTTCAGTGACTTCAATCCTACCTGTATTCTTCGGCATAGTAATAAATAGCAACTCAGGAAGGACGATGACATCACGTACAAACAAGCTCCAAACACTGACACTTCGGGTAAGCGGTGGTCTATTTAGCTAGCACTCGTCTTGGGGAATTTCTTCATGGATTGGTGGGCCGGGAATTCATCTATTTCTATTCTGCACTCCTGACAATGCGATCTGTAGCCTTGAATTAAATATACACCAAAGGATACTGACGGATATTGCTTCAAACAATGATGGAACCTATGCACAGGAACTTATGTCGTCCAAAGTTCGAACGCGCGTAAACACAGCTTCAGCCATTGCGGGGAATGATCAAGAAGTCGACGAAGTTAACGGATTGGACAAGTCGGAACGCGTTTACCTGGTATGTTGGCCCACAACAATATCACATCCCAATACTAACATCAAGACTAGCCTGCATCAAGGGTGCACTGTAATATAGCATTCGGAGAGGTTGTTGTCAATTTTTCAGACTCTCATATCAATGACTCTATTGACACTATCATGGCGGTTTTAATCGACATCTTGAGAGATATCCCATACACCGATTTCGACAAGTCTCTTTCATGGGAAGGTATCATCTACCTTTGTACTGTTAAATATGAAAGGGTTCTGAATGGGCTGTTCTCCAGAATGGGCTTTACCCGATCAAGTTGTCTTCTCAACAGTCGCCGCCTTGCTTCGTATTTCAATCGATCATCCAGAATACAGTGACCGCGCAATTTCAGCCATCTATTTCTTCGTCGAACAAACCATCGAAAAAACGCACGATAGTACCTGTAAGAACTTCATCACTCTCTCCGCATTTCTTTGCGCCTGACGACGTAACTGTCTAGCCCTCAGTGTCCTCACCCAATTGATGCCGGCCCTCCATGGTTTCTATCGAGCCATAAGTTCTACCTCCTACTGCTGGACGCTTTCCCAATGGAAAGCTCTTACCATGCATCTGAAAATCCTCTGCTCCCCTGGCATTATCGATCGCCTCAACCGACTTTTTTTGGATATTGTCCAACAGGAGGTCACAGACGCGGATACTCTCCGTTATGTTCAGACGTTGGTCGCTCGTTACGTAGCTCAAGGTCGACCTTTGACTGGTTATTTTATGGTGTGCTGCGTTTTGGAGACTGAGTGGACAATTCTTGCACAAGCTTTGGCTCCTCCTCTTGCGACAAGGAGTCCGGTCGTAGAAGCGGCAGCGGCCAACAAAGCGTGGCTATCGTTGACACGAAATTCTGCCTTGGAACTTGATATTGAAGATGACCGGACGAAAAATATACTCAAAGACACCATCCGGTATGCGATGAAATGTTTTTCGGATCTGTTGGTACAGATAGAGGAGATGGACTCTGAGCCTTCCCTCGATACTTATGCTTGGGAGACCATGTCGGAGAGCCTGGTACGTTCTCATTTCACAGTATATCATTCCCACTCTCAATTTTTAAACCAGAAACTTGCATCCATCTGCTGTCTGGCCCTTCGGGAAATTGACGATCAACTATACAGTCGAATCCTGCTGCTTCTCAGCACCGACCCTCCTTTTTCAGACAACTTAGTCCAGGAAGCCGCGTTAAAAGCCACAACCATTCTGGTTCGAACGTGGGTTTTTTTCTCTTCCCTACCCTTCCTTGACAGATTTTTTTTTTTTTGACAGCTTTCCTGTTATCGCCGCAGATATGGTTGGCCATTTACGACGCTTTGTCACCTCACCTTTGCCCCTCTTCGAATTTGAGTTCTCTTCTGAAGCTAGAACCCTTCCCCCACTATCTGCCGCTGCCAAATGTTTGGCCATTTGTATAAAGGTACTCGCCTTATATCTGGCGCTATAGCCCCTCGCTTATAGCCCCTTTCAGCTCGCCCCTGGTGACGACTTGATCATGTCAAATATGTACTCTCTTCTCAATTACATTGCGGCAACAAGCAAGGACATATATGATGTCAATAGTATTCACAGTCATCCTTTTAATTCTCACATTCGTAACAACGCACATTCTCTCGAGTCTGGTTTACGCGGTCTTTCCGAGGATGAAAAGAGGCTGATCGGAATAAGTACGATATCAGTCGTTACAAGGCTTGCATTAGAATTCAAGGTGGAAGAGGTGAGTTCTACTTGCACGTGGAGAAACCATTATTAACCTTTGACAAAATCTAGGTAACTCGACTCACAATTTCCATGCTCTTACAACGTTTGCCTGCTGCAGAACCAACTGTAGAAGCGGCAATCGCCTACAATCTTGTGAACCTCGCCTTAGTGGCGCCACAGGGCTCTTTCAATGATATTGTTCGAGCGTTTTCTGCCATCAACCGGTCAGCAAATCCTGACGATCCCAGATTCTCCAACAACATGGTTTGTTTGGGCTTTGAACGTTGGATTACGTCTATTGATGATACGAATAGGTCTTAGCTTCACAAACCCGCTTATCGCAAGAGTTACATAAACGACCTGAATTTTATGAAACATATCTAGTCGAATTACTCACCTTGTTTGCAGATAAAGGTGTCGCCATCCAAAATTTAAAAATTGCGAATCACCACATAAAAGTTTGTGCACCCAACTATCTTACATCGTCGTACTCATGACAGCGATAGACTGATGACATGATCGAGCAACTAGCATCTCTTTTGCTCCCCATCGACGCTTTGCTCAGTCATGATGATTTCAATCCTCGCAGAGATTCATCGCCAGAGATCGTATCACTTTTCAGAAATACATGGTTTTTATGCGTACTGTTCGGTTTCACATGTGCCAACACCAGCGAAGCAACTGCCATGGACTGGTTGAGACCTGCATTGTCGCGTATCGCTACCAAAACACCGCCGATGGTTGTAGAAGAATCGCATGATGCTGCGGCAAGTGACGTTGAATATAACTCTGTGATTCGGCAAGAATATGCCAATACGGTTAGTAGTGTTTCTGTGACCTTTTCCCTCCTTATTTACCATTATCGCAGGTCATAGATATTCACCGGAGTTGCTTGACGAAATATATCGCATATCGTGCGAGCGACAGTCGACACTTGTCATCGGGCCAAGTGATTTTCATTTTAACACTTCATGACATCGAGAGTATGCGCTCCGCTGCAGGATTTCCATCATCGCTGGTTTCATATTTCATCAACTACAGCTTGAACAAACATCTTGGCCTAAGTGCGTGCATGGAGTCCATCGCAGAAAAGGTCTGTCATTTAACACTTGTTTTCTATGAACTTGTTTTCTATGACCGACACGTGATGAATGGTAAAGGTCATACGAGACTCCATTAATGATCTCAATATCAAAGCGTCCCAGCAAGCTCTTCCAAAGCATCTCTCGTCCGAACTTCACACTCTTGTAGTTTTAAGCACCCATCGCATTGCCAAGGCCAGAGATATCGCTTCCAAGTATCTCAATCGTCTAATAACATCCTTCCCTTCTCTTATGTGTGATCCGCTTCTCGTCTTTGCTATCCTTGAAGTTCTTACATTGCTCCAACGGGCTTGCGAAAACGAGTATATCGACGAGGTAAGATTCTAAAATATCGGAAAAGCGATGTTGATCATATAATATCTCCAGTACAATCCTATCTATGAATTCCGTTCCGATAGAAGTGGCATAACACTTCAGCTGACAGATAGTTACCTAGTACGCAAAGAGATTCTTGGTCAATTGAAGCGGAATGCGAACCACTGGTTTGAGTTGGCCTTGGGTCGCGCTCCTATGGAGCTCCGGTCGACCTTGCAGGTAATTATTGTTGTTTTTTGGCATTCTCAAGCTCAAGCCCACTCTCCAAGAAATATTTGGCTGTTTATCAGTCAACAGCCGCTATCAATTACGCAGAACTGGGTGCTTCTATTGCAGAACATTTCGGAAAAGCCATAGGACCAGTTCATCGGCAATTAGGTATGTGTCCATATGCGTGATTTTCTTCAATCTGACGGTCTTATTATAATTCAGTGTGTCTATCGTCCTTATCGCCATGGAAACTTGATGCTGCAAAAGCCCTTGCAAGCCAAATTGCAATAAAGGGATACTATGCAGGAGAGGCGGCCGGCATTCGTCTGGCTAATCGTGAAGGTTATTGGCATTTCATCCTTTGTTTTACCTATTATTGACTATTCACCCAGGCACTGATAAATTAGCTACAATACCACCCCAAAATGCACCATCGACAGAAATTAATGCCTTAAAGGCTAAATTATCAGATACAATGGGGGAAATACGAGCGAAAAACAGTAACCTGACTGTTCATGATTTGAGACGGCTACTCTTTCGATGTGCAGCCACGCTTATTTCTCTGAAAAAGGTGCGACCGGCTATCTCAAGTGTCGCGGATTTCCTCTTACAGAAGCAATTAGAAGGACTATGAACTGCTACACTATTTGGTTAGCTTACCTTTTGGTGTGGCTACTCCTTCGGCTATTACTTCTGGAATCGAAGTTTGGAGTTGGGTGATCGCTGAAAAATCCGAAGTGGAGGTTAGTTTGATGGGCGAGATTCTATCCGCTTGGTCAGACACGATCTGGTTGCAAACAGGGCTTTTCTCGAAGTCGTTGAAGTGAGCGAGGTGTTGTTGTGACTCTTATTGCTTGCTGATGATGCCCAGTTATGATGATCCATTCTATCATGTCAATAATTATAGCCCAACCGATAAAGAAGCCATCGATAGAGGACTGGCTCAAGCCCGAAGAATGTTAACGCCCCATGCTTTAGTGTTGCAAATGCTTTTTAGCCGACTCCAAGCTGCACGCTATCATAGACCTGGGGTTATGTTTATAATCCAACATCTTGTACTACGGTCAGCCAGAGCGTTCAGCACCTTAAGGTAAATATATTTCCGTCTTATACCAAGGGAAGCTAACGAATTTCAAGTACTCATGCCCTTGCCCGTGAGGCTCGTTTCTCTTTCCTCCTCTTTGGGTTTGAAACCCTAAAAAGTTCTCACCTTGATGCCTACTGTGAGAATAACTTAAGGGAGTGTCTCTATTCAGTCGCTTTCTCTTGGTTTGCTGTGCGGCCTCAGTATGTTTGATTCGCTTCTACTTGATTTCCAGTCATTTATTGTCTTGTAGGTGGTCATATGGAGCCAATCGCGTGCAAGTTGATGCCGACATTAAAGTCCTGTCAGAATTTCTGGCATATCTTCAGTCAGACTCGGTTCGCACTCTGCCTTTTATATCCAGCCTGTCCCCAACGCGAGTTTTGTTTACACGTGAGACTTTTTGACATTTCTGAAATGAACATCCTTACGAAACCCCCCCCCTCCCCCAGACTACGCAGACAGAATGCGCAGCCTTAACCTTCCTTTGCGACTGTTGACAGAAAATGAAATATTCCGACTATCTGTTTGGCTCAATCCAACAAACGAGACAAGCAAAGGGAGTGACCTCATTAGTAATACAGAACGTACATTGCTTGAGGCGAGTCTTTCAATATCTCATTGAGATTCCCTACTTACATTTCCTACAGACTTCCTGGTCTACCATCGTTCGGACACTTTGGCGTATAAACCCTGCTATTTCAGTGTACCTCACTGAACGTTACAAAACGCCAATGATTCGACAGGAGGTCGGAAAGTTGGTTCGCTCGAATACTGTTGACATTATCGGTATTCCGGGAGCGTTACCCTTCCTTCTAGGAGATAGAGTAGATCCTCATGTCCACAGGGACTTTAAGGTAATCTCCAGTCTGATCTCATAGTGTGGCTACATGTTGATGAAGTTCCTAAGCATCTTCTACTCTGGGCTCCCGTGCCGCCGATTATCGCAAATACGTTCTTTGAACGCCGATTCAATAGTGACCCTTTGATCTTGCAATATGCTCATAGAGTGCTAGCGCAGCACCCAGTGGAATTAACATTCTTTTTCATTCCCCAAGTTGTTCAAGCCCTCCGTTACGACGACCTTGGTAAGACGAGGTTTGTTGTGAGGAAAATAAAAACGTATTCATTGTTATCACTTAGGATATGTCGCCCGTTTCATATTTGAGACTACCAAAATATCCCAACTCTTCTGCCATCAGATAATATGGAACATGAAAGCTAATTGCTACAAGGGCGATGCAGCAGAAATTGTTCGTGTTGTTTGTTCAAGGTGTTCCGCTTGGCTGATATTTTTACAGGAGGATCCTATGAAGCCTATGCTCGACACAATGATAGACAAAGTCGTAAGGTCGCTTTCTGGAGATGCCAGAGCTTTCTACGATCGAGAATTTACATTTTTCAACGAAGTCACGTCAATATCTGGGAAGTTGAAGCCATACATCAAGAAAACTAAACCAGAAAAAAAGGTAGTGGTTGGAGGCTGTCCTAGATGAAGTTGTTGATATTTTTTCATAGGCAAAAATTGACGAAGAGATGGCCAAGATAAATGTGGACATTGGGGTGTACTTACCAAGCAATCCTGATGGAATAGTGGTTGATATTGACAAAAAATCGGGGCGCCCTTTACAAAGTCATGCAAAGGTGTGTTCGCTTCTTACTTCTAGTTTGGCCCTTACCAAGCATCTATTTTTATAGGCACCATTCATGGCAACTTTCAAAGTCAGGAAGGAACGAGTTGAGATCGACACTGATCCTGACTCTCTTCTCAATGGGGATGGTGGCGGAATTGAGACGTATACAGAGTATGATGTCTGGCAGCAGGCCATATTCAAAGTTGGAGACGATTGCCGTCAGGATGTTCTGGCGCTCCAGGTGATCGCTATGTTCAAGAACATTTTTACAAGCGTAGGCTTGACTTTGTATCTCTTTCCATATCGAGTAACAGCGACGGGCCCTGGTGTATGTGTATACTTCATTTTCTGCATCCCTTGACTAATTACCTGCTGGGCCAGTGTGGCGTGATTGATGTTGTCCCGAATGCAACATCGCGAGACGAAATGGGACGGGCAAAGGTCAACGATCTCCTAGACTTTTTCATCGCGAAATATGGCGGACAAGATACTACAAGTTTCCAGCTAGCACGACTGAATTTCATCCAGTCAATGGCAGCATATTCAGTCGCTTGTTACATCTTACAAATCAAAGACAGACATAATGGCAATATTATGATTGATGGTGACGGACATATCATTCATATTGGTTAGTCCTCGGCTTATCCATCCAAATAGCATAGCGCTGATTTCCCACCAGACTTTGGGTTCTTATTTGATATAGATAAGTGTCTTGTCTCGCCTTTTATCCTTCACTTGACTTATTTCTGCTGTTTCTTTTTTTCCCTTTTCCTTACGACCTGGAGTAAGTTACCCGTCTTTCCATGACTACTTCGCTGATAATTATTCAGGGTATCAAATTCGAACCGCATTCTTTCAAACTTAACCATGAGATGGTTGTCCTCATGGGAGGACGACACTCGCAGGGCTACCAAAATTTCCAAAGCCTTGCTGTCAAAGCATTCCTTGCAATACGCCCTTATGCCGAACAAATCATTGATACCATCCAACTGATGCTGGATTCTGGCTTACCGTCTTTCAAAGGAGAGCCAACAATCCGGCGGCTACGAGACCGATTTGTTTTAAACTTGAATGAACGCCAGGCAGCAGAATCCATGATGAGCACTATCCGGAACGCGCACGAGAATGTCAGAAGCACTGCTTATGATGAATTTCAACGAGTGAGTCCCCTCTGCTTTAACACTTGCCCTTGATTTATGTCCACTACTCACAGCTCCAAAATGGTTCGTACTTCCTCGATTTTAAGATAATAATAATAATATTTTAATAGGTATCCCATACAAGTAGTTACACTCTATAAGTCGAAGTACCATAGATATATACGTTCGACTATTTCTACACGTACGGTTACATCGGGTTTAAAGAATTTTGATATTTACACGAGTTCAATGAACAACGTTCACGGGCCTCTGGTCACGCGCAAAAAAAACCTGTCACGTGCACACAAGCAAGGACGGTAAACGAACAAAGAAGACACGAAACTTCTCCTATCACCTTTCTCCTGTTCACACTTTAAGGGAGAGACATGGCAGAAGGTATAAGTAGCAAGTTCATCGGAACTTGTGAAACCATCCCTCTGTCTCATCGTCTCTCCCAGGTAAGATTGCCTACAATTCTCGTGCTTCGTCTTATTTACGGTCCTTCTATCTCGTCGTCTCTCCCAGGTGTGAGCGTTCAAAGGGCCCGTTCTTTTCGGTTACCCACCCACCCACATCCTGTCATTTGTTTTTCTACGTAGTTACACTGTGTATAGCTGTACCACTCAAAGCTATACCACTCAAAGAAAAATAGATTAGACTGTCGGGCTGGCCCTAGAGCCGCCCGAATCTGGTTCTGACTTGCTACAAACTTGCACGCTGCTCCCACGCCCCAGTCATCATTGGATGGTAGATACGAATTTACGAGTCAGTGCATACAATATCTTCATACTTCAATAATCTTTGTCCTCAGCCACCTCCGCATTACCACCGTGTTTTCGAGATTGTTTCAGTGCTTGCAATAGCAAGGTTTGCCCCCCCCCTAGTTCCCAAAAGCACTAGTCTGGTTTGTTTCTCTGCAAGAACAAACTTCAACGAAGGCAGGCAGGGTGTTTGCCGTGAATTTCTTCCTTGCCTGAATCCACTCATGTTCAATGAACTGTCCATAATTGACTGGAATTGAACCCTGAAATTGGATCAAAATGGGCAAAGTCGCATGCACTTCTTGTCGGGATTGGCACCTGACATGATCACAAGGCAGGAATTTTGTTGGGATACATGATCTCACATAAGGGACTCTGGGACCCATTTTTGTCGGGATTCTGACCTGACATTTTGCTCAAATTTCCCAATTTTTGTCGGGATTCCGATCAGACCTCTCCCCTTATTATCCGGGGTCCTTCGGCACCCCACGGAGGCAGACTTGTCTTCACACGAGATTATCACGTCACCAAAGACCAACACACTAACCCCCGGATCGGGCGACCCAAAAATTATTAGCCTCGGTACATATACCATTTATGGACTCGACGTGACCTCGAGATGCATTTGAAAGCGTTTGTAAGAGGATTCTGACCCGAGCAATCTGATATCGTCTGATATGAAAATAAGTGGAAAGCGGAGGTAAAAATGAAAAATAAATATAAGGTCATGTGCCCTCCCAATTTGAAATTAAGTGTGATAGGGGTTCGGCATCCTGGCTGATAGGGATCTGGAACCATTTGAAATTAGGCATAATAATGGCCAAGCTGGGGATCCGAAGGAAACTGTCCTAAATCAATCGCCCACTCGTGATGTGATGACATGAGTTAAAAGACGTTGACGCGCAGCCAACGGCGTGACGTCCAGCCGAGCGTCCCACTTATCGCCCGATCATCGGGCGATAAGTGGCGACTTGTGGGCGATTAATTTAGGACAGTTTTATATTTAAAATACTTTATTTCTTAGATCTTCTAACATATTTTATATGTTATCCTGCTTGTAAAAATTCCCCGAATTTAATATATATATTTTTCCATTACCTTACGTATGTTAACCTCTGTATACCCCCAAATATTACAGCTGTTTTCATATCGATAGGCCTACACTCAAAAATTACACGTTCAGGTGGATTTTGGGCCGGACTCTTAGACCCCTGCTAGCCGGGAGTCTGGAGCGATGGCATGTACTAAAATTGTCCTGCCATACACGTATGACAGCTGGAAGTTCCAAATTCCGGCTCCGCCTAAGCGAGCTATACGTGTATGTTTAGGGTTTCGGCCTATCGATATGAAAACAGCTGTAAATATTAAAAATTCTTAAGCATGTTAAATACTTAGCAAAAGTGTAGAACACCTTTTCAATTAAACCTTTCATTTTGCTCGAAAGGGGGTTTTTGTAGGCTCGATAATCATGTGTGTGGCTGGATAGCGAACGTGTAGGTTGTAAAATTTATTTATCTTCCTGCAGCCTGTCCAATATTATAAATTAAAATTAATTTTATATATTCAAAATATTCAATTTGCTGTAGGACTTGAGCCTCCCGAAGGGTCATCGGGAAACCGTCATCAGCCCCATGGCCATATCATCTGCCCGGCAAGCTAATTTTTCCAGCAACCCCGCATAGTATAGATGTCATATCCGACCTTCGGTAATGCCGAGGATTAATATTGAAGATGAGATAATGCATGGTCCTCATGCATCTACCACCTCTGGGAACCTAGAATATATACCCTGATTGGAGTCGACCTACTTCTTTGCTATAGTTCTGTTATGGTTACCCTCCTCCTTCAGGCTGTTATTGTCTATGCAGTTTCCTATGCTTTGTGGAGGTTGCTACGACAATTGTTTGTCAATTCGGCTCTGGACAACTTACCGGGCCCACCTTCCCAATCCTTTCTGTTTGGTGATAGCCTTTGAATCTTTAATCCTTTGAAACCGCCTTATCGTCTACCCAAATCTCCAGGTGTCTTTCCACAAATTTTCAACCTCAAAGGCTGGGAATTTCACAAAGAAATTGCACAAAAATGTATGCATATCTTTTCAATCCCAGGATGCTGACGTCGGACGCCTCGCAGATGGTAGTATTATCAGGATTAAGGCCTTCCTTGGGGTTTGTGCTGTCCTTTGATCGACCTTTCAAATTGATCCTGATCGCAGCCTTTAGGAGAATCAACTTTTTGTCTTCGACCCGAAAGCACTACACCATATAATTGTCAAGGTAGGTTTTTTCTTATTACATTCATCATGACTACATACCCTTATTGCCTCAGGATCAATATATATATGAAGAAACAGCGTCATTTATTCAGTAAATTTTTCAATGCAGTAAAGAATCAACCAGGGCATATTGACATCTCACTTCAAGGGGAAATCTTCTGTTTTTCGGTCCTGGACTTCTGGGTACCTTGGGTATGTTTTTTTCCGTCATTGCTGTATGAGTGTCCTGATTTTGATCCAAAGGGGACCATCACCGAAAGCAGAGAAAGATGTTGAATCCTGTGTTTTCTATTGCACATATGCGCGGAATGAGTATGTAAAGCTCTTTACTTCCACATAAATATACTCATTGATGCCCCAGTTCCGACATTCTACGATGTCTCCTACAAGGTACCCCCTGCCTCATGCACTTTCTTTTTTTTTTTTTGTCGCATATTCTAATATTATATTGTTTCCAAAGCTTCGAGATGCCTTTGCCCATCGAGTCGCAGACGGCCCACAAGAAGTTTTTACTTGTTGTCTAATCTGCTATCTCACTTTCTCATTTCGTTGTCTTTAGATTGACATACTTTCCTGGATGGCTCGCACAGCACTGGAATTGATCGGTCAAAGTGGGCTGGGGTACTCGTTTGACCCGCTAACCGAAGACGGCGTTCCCCATCCATATTGCGGTGCGGCCAAGTTACTCGTGTATGTATACTATTTCCCTGAAATAACGGCCGTCATTCATTTTCTTGCTGACAACTCATACAAAAGGCCAAATTTATCCAAGTTGACGTTCAGTCGAACCTATTTCCTGGCCATAAGCTTGAAGATTGGAACGCCAAAGTTCCGACGATTTATCATGGATATTTTACCCTGGAAGAATCTCCATGGAGTCCGAGACAGCGTAGATGTACTCAATAACACTGCGGTCGAAATATTCGAAGGAAAGAAGAAAGCACTGGAGGAAGGAGATGAAGCTGTTGCTCGACAGATTGGCCAAGGGAATGATATCATGAGCATTCTGAGTGCGTATATTGCCTAACTCCTTTGATATATAGGTGAGGTTGACGCATCGCTTATATAGTGAGGGCCAATATGAGTGCAACTGAAGAAGACAGGCTGTCAAAGAAAGAATTGCTTGGCCAGATGTCGTAGGTGTTATCTTTTTATGATTTTACCACAATGCCTAATCCAAGTAGTAATTTAACTTTTGCTGCAATGGATACCACTTCTAGCGCGCTTGCCCGTACACTCCACCTCTTGTCAACCCACCTGGATGTCCAAAGCAAACTCCGCAAAGAAATTGTGGACACAAAGAAGAATCATGGAAACCTTGGGTATGACGAGCTAGTTGCTTTGCCATATCTGGATGCGATCTGCCGTGAAACATTGAGACTGTGAGTGTTATTCCTTTCTTTTTTGGTTGTTAGTACTTTTGTCGACAAATCCATTGTGCAGCTATCCCCCCCTTTCCCATGTGACAAGGACGTACGTTAATCTCACTTTCCTTGTTCATATTATCCGTCCACTGATTATATGCGGTTTTGGAATAGTACCAGACAAGATGTCGTTCTTCCTCTCTCAACCCCGATCAGAGGATTAGATGGACGGGACATCACTGAGGTGCCTATCCCAAAAAATACCAACGTCATAGTCGGGATTCTTGCCGCCAATCGGAATCCTGAAATATGGGGACCAGATTCTTATGAATGGAAACCGGAAAGATGGTTGACACACCTTCCCGAATCAGTTTCTGCTGCTCATATTCCTGGAATTTATTCCAATCTGTAGGTTTCAAACTCGTACTATCGGGAAAACAGAACCTAGCTTACAAAAATGAACTCTCATCAGGATGACTTTCCTTGGTGGCGGTAGGGCATGCATGTCAGTTATAATTTTTTTAATTTTTTGCATGCTTTCCCTTCTCCACACGTATTGACTCTGAAATTTTTTATATCAGCGGGTTCAAGTTTTCTCAACTTGAGATGAGTGAGCAAAATTTATCTTTCATTTATAATAATCGTTGTCCACGTTTAACTTCTTCGCTTCAGAGGTGGTCCTGTCATTACTGATCGAGTCGTTCGAATTTACTCCGTCAAAGAAAGAAATATTTTGGCAGATGACCAATATCGTAACACCAACCATTGTAGGTGGAGGCACGCGACCCCAGCTCCCCATGGTGGTGAAATTAGCGCAACCAATTGTCTAAAATTCAATTCTGGTTTGCCTACGTTTGTGAGATTAACGTGACTATGCTGTGTTGACTACAAGCCTGGAGTCCAAGCTTCAAGCTTCAAGTGCCGAGGCCAATAGTGACGATAAATCAGTATGTTACTCTTAAATCGAACTTTGAAAGAACGGCTGGAAGAGAAAGTGAGGTAAAGGGTTCTGCTAGTAATAATGGCGTATGACTCCCAACCCCAGGCAGTGGCTGCCCCCGTTTTGTTCTCCGCTTACCTTGCATTGAAACCTGAGGATTCCAAGAAGACCTGAGGGTCTAGATATAAGCCCTTATGCATCACGTCCGAAACTCCTGGAAGGGCATATTTATTCCGCTACTCAACTCCAACACTCCTCTATCAGTCTCCCCTCACTCGTCATAGACTGTACATATCGCTTGGCTTCTTCAACGGAAAATCCACCATGTGTTTCAGCAGCAAACGCAATAGCTTCCTTGACGGCAGCAGGCATTTTATTCGAGGACCTATACCCAAACAGGAATCACAGATCAAAGTTAGAACCAACTTGTAAACCAAAACTAGAAGAAAAAGGGGGAAAAAAAGACACAAAATCTTACCCAGAAATCAACACCCAACCTTTTTGTTCACCTACAAGCTTCCATATCTCCTCCGAATCTTGACGGATAAGATCTTGGACATATGTCCGCTTCTCTCCTTCCGGACCATCGCGCGAGAAGGCAACTCGATAACATATTTGTTGGTTTTCGGAATAGGATTGCCATTCAGAAGCGTAATGTTGGTCTTTTGAAGCCGACCTACAACCAAAGTAAAGGACGTTTGCTAGTTATAGCAAGGATAAATCAGCCAGGAATGAACATAAATATCGAATTTGTTAAAAAAAATTTACAATTGGACCCGCCATGTAGTCTTTCCTCGATAACAGATCTCATGGGTGCTACGCCTGTCCCTGGTCCAATACAAATCACAGGGGTCTCAGGATTCTTTGGCAGTCTTATGAGACCTTTCTTGAACTTGATCTGAATCGTGCTTCCTATTTCACATGATTAAAGCGTGTGATTCTTCATCGAAGATGTGCTCCGCACCTGGCTGAAGGGAAGATAAATAGGATGTACAAACACCTCTCCGTGGTACTTTCAACTTCGTACGGTATTTGACGATAGCCACACAGAGATGAACCCGACGTGGATGTCTCTACACAGCTTTATTTAGTATCGGGTAGAATATCAAGAAAGAAAAGATTCACGCACCTTTAGAGAACTGGCAATTGAAAACTCTCGGGGCCGCAAAGGAGGAAACACATCAAAGACATAATCTTTCGGAACTTGAGCGTGCCTGAACTCGCTCAATACTTCTAAAATGGTCCTTCTAACGCGATAACAATACTCGTATAGTTCATCCTGGATAAAGAAACCAGATAAGCCTGTTAAGGGGGAAACGTTGCGAGATTTACCAACCGCTCCTTCTTTAGACAAAAACTCATCTACTTTCTCCCTCTCTAGTTCATCTGTGGTAAAGTACCGAAGGTATTGGAAAAATGACCGTTTAGGTATCGCTTGGAAATCCAAAAAATGAGAGAAGAGAGTTTTTAAAGTCGTCACCTTCGGCAGATGAGAGGGAAGTGATTGATCTGCGAGACCCGATCAGCGAATAGTGGTTAAAGACGATGTAGATGGAGGAGCGCACCAAACATCGTTTGCTCGACTGCAAAAGGCTCATCCGCGATATCTTCCCAGCCCATCACTCTGAGGAATGTTTGGACGTCTGTTAACGATGCCATAGGGTGAATCACTGCAACATCGCCAGGTTCATAGCTATGGATTAACGTGAAATTGTACATAAATGTATAGAAGTCACTAAATTAACTCACTGAATATCGTCCTCGAAATCAAATTCGATGTGTCGAACATCTTGAAACCAACCTTGCGCTGTTATACGATCGTTCACTTTTACAACCGCCTTATGTGAAGTTGTTTCCGTTTTTTTGGGGTCAGAAGATGCCGACTGTGCCATATCTTTCAATGAAACACGGGATGGGGGGACCTTATCAACAGGAATAATATCAAACTTAGGAGGCAAGGGGAACAGTTCCAACAAAATTTTCAGTAAACCTTCCGCCCATGGTTGCAACGCGCCATCTATTCTGAGCTATTCAATTAGTTATGTAGGATGATCACAAAGTAATCACACTTTGGTACTCACCCAAGCGGATGTTGCTCATCACCTTCACCGCGTTCATAGAATTCTGTGGCACCTAAAGATTGTAGTCTTCGCGAAAGTTTCTTTGCAGCCCAACAAAATTTCTCGTAGCTCGTGTCTCCGAGACCGAAGACGGTATAGGGAAGGCCTTCAAATGTGTCCGATGGGAGGTCGGAACGAAGGAGGTTTGTCCATAAGGGAGTCATGGATCGAGGTTCTACACCAGAACCAGTGGTGGATACCACAAAAATGACAATGTTTTCTGAGACGAGATCCGTCTGTAATTGAACCATTAACTAACGACAAGTTCTTGGTGTGAAAAAAGTTGTAGGCTCGCCAAAGAATAAGAATCCACGCTCGCAACACGACACTGGAAACAAATTCTTCTGGATTCCCTTGCGATATAATCAGCAGCATCTTGTGCATTTCCTGTCTCTGTGGCATAGAGGATGAGAAGACTGCGAACTTCTTCTGTGTCCGAAGAGGGTTCTGACATCGAAGTGGTTATCAGATAACGCTAGGTTCCGGTCCGTCACAAATACTAACACCCGACACCCACCATCTTTCGCCCAGTCACGAAATGTCACGACCCAAAACCGGTAAGCATTCCAACTCCGCCGGCATCTTGCGTCACAGCAAACAGCACAACAGTTACGCTGTATGCTGCAACAAAAGAAAGCGATAACTACGATAGATTATAGGATGAATATTAAATAAAATGATATCCAAGAGACTATAACATAACTAAGATGGGTGATTAATTTGCTACACATGCCAGCGCGTCATCAATCCGAGAATTGTAATAGGGATCATTAGAGTGACGGTCTCGCGATCTAGTGGTATTTCTAGGTGTCAGGAGAAGAGAGCACCCAAATTGAGAGGAGACGGCGACCTTGACGTGATAATCTCAATTCAATGTCCGACACAGCCTAGTCGGCAAGTGTGACAAACACGGTTTTTTCTTCCTCGACATTGAGTAAATTTCAGGAGGGAAAAACACTTGGAATGGGTTAACAGTATATACTGGGCTAACTAGTTAAAATTTTGAGTCAAACAGATGGGAGATGAGTGAGATATTCCAAGTGGGCAAATGATGGGTGGTGTTACGACACTCTTTTTACTTTTACTTTTACTTTGAACA
>Ga0193743_1000159_pt1 | contig 52914 bp, 53 predicted proteins | sample L2c2metaG_FD_143038 | JGI IMG/M metagenome (GOLD analysis project Ga0193743, IMG submission 143038) | Soil microbial communities from a riparian zone of the East river system, Colorado, United States - L2c2 | ecosystem: Environmental > Terrestrial > Soil > Riparian zone | place: USA: East River... | reverse complement strand
TGATGTAACCGCGTTCGATTGGGACCAGTACCTGGCTTTCGCTGAACTACAGTTCGGCAGGCAGTAGGTCAGCGCCTGCGTTGCGCCCCCTCGACGGCGGGAATAACTGAAGCGCCGCGGTGTCTATCCTAAAACTCAGGAGACCCCTTCCATGTCATCACGATTCCACATCGTCCCGGCCGCCATTGGCTTCGCGCTGCTGTTTTCCGCGATCGCCTCTACCGCGAGAGCCCAGCAGAAACCCGTCACCGCCGACCAGAAGCAGATCGTAGACAGGGTGAGCACGATATTCGCTGCGGCCCTCTCGGACGATGTGGCGAAGTTCGACTCCGTCATTGCCCCCGGCTTTTACATGTACGATGGAGGCGCCCGATTTAACGGAGACGCCATCATGGCCCTCATCAAAGCGCAGCATGCCGCAGGCAAACGCTACGAGTGGAACGTGACGGAACCCGACGTCCACATCAGCGGCAACGCCGCTTGGATCGCCTACGTGAATAAGGGCAGCATCACCGACGTCTCGGGCACCGTGAACCAGACATGGCTGGAATCGGCCTTAGATTGTCTTTCTGCATAGCACCCGCGTCCCCGCGGCGGCTCCGGGAAAGCCTGGTAAATGACGGCGCGGCAGTCAAAGCAGCTCTGATGTAACTGCGGCAATTGGGCCACGCCGGGCTGGCTTAGGATTCGAATACGCAATGTCCGCCGACCGTGGTCGTCTCGACCCGGAATCGTTCGCAATGTCGATGGTTCTTCGACAGACGGGTCGCGGCCGAGCGCGACGATATCGGCTTCGAACACAGCAGTCCCGAAATCGGACAGCACTTGCCCAAGGACCTTTGCAACGCTCCACAACCAATGGGGAATGGTGTGGATGGGCGAGGGCATTCGATTGCAACCGGGATCGGCATGTGCCGCCACGCTCTCAGGAAGGCCCTGCTCGCCGCCTCACTTGTTGCCGTATCGCTTGCCTTTCCAATGGAGGCACAGAAGCTGGACCAGTTGGTTCCGAGAAATGTTGCGCTGAATCAAATGATTTATCAGGGCCGTACAGCAGTCCAGTTGATCGCGGCCCCTGACGCAGCCAACGGCTCTTCGTACGCGATTGTCAAGAACGCCAGTTTTCGAGACGGTGTGATCGAGGTCGATGTGGCGGGCAAGCCGGCAGCTGGAGCCGGGGCAGGTGCTCGTGGCTTCATCGGCATAGCGTTCCGGCTGCAAGACAACAAGTACGAGTACATCTATCTGAGACCTACGAACGGGCGCGCGGACGACCAAGTGCGCCGGAATCACTCCACACAGTACAGTTCGCATCCGGAATTCGACTTCGCCCGCTTGCGGCAAGAATCACCGGAGAAGTACGAGTCCTATGTGGACTTGCAGCCTGGCGTGTGGACAAAGTACAGGATCGAGATCGACGGCCGCAAAGCGCGGCTCTACGTACATGGCGCCGAACAACCGAGTCTGATTGTCAATGATCTGAAGATGGAGCCCCAAGAAGGTGGGATCGCCCTATGGGTCGGCCCAGGCACGGAAGGCTACTTTGAGGGCTTGAAGATCACGCCGAAGCGCGTGGACGTACTCTCCTCGCCGCACAATGCCGGCTCCAAGAAGATTTACTTCGATATGGCGCATGGCGAGGCTCCCTGGCCGCCGCAGATGGTGGAGCTTGGGAAACGCGTGGGCTATGAGATTGCGCCAAGGAGCGAGCCGATCGCGGTAGAGGCGCTTGCAGGAAGCCAGTTGATATACCTTCGTGCACCCAATAAGGCATTCCAGGACCCGGAAAAGCAGGCTATTATCTCCTTCGTCAAGGCAGGAGGGTCACTCCTGCTTGTTCTCGACGAGGAGGAACGTCAGAAAATGGCCGTAGTGGGCGTCAACGACGTGATTGAACCCTTCGGTTTAAAGTTGTCGGGCGATACGCCCCGCATCGTAAATACTGGCGCTGTCGCCAAGACCGGCGAGATCAACAAGGCCGACCGCGAAATCCCTTATGATGGCGGCCGGCAGGTGTTTGGAGGCACACCATTTGCCTACCAATTAGATCGAGAAGGCAACCCGGCGCAGCCTTCTGCTGCGTACGCGAAGCTCGATAGTGGAGCACGGATTGTCGTCATGGGTGAAGGCATGGCCAGCCTCTTCCTGGGCGTTCCAGAAGGAGTACGTCTGACAGTTCAAACCGCAAATCCGAAGTGGTGGGGCAAGGACTCCCTTGTCTTTATGGAGGAAGTCCTAAGCTGGCTGTTGGCGCGATAGCCGAGCCGCCCGGACGGGTGAGAGTTTGCAAATGCGGGCGAACGTCTATCAGAGAGGAGAAAAGTTTCCTGATTGCGAGCTCCGGCCGGATAATGCCCGACGCTGTCTTGTGCCGCTGCCGCACAAACGCATCTTTTCAGTCAGCGGGATGGCGAGTTCTCGTCCAGGTGGATTCCAGAAAGGCAGCGCGTTTCTCGCGACTGATCTGTGAAGCTATTAGCGCGTATCTCCGCTATACGCTAAATTACGATATACACAGCTGGCCTGTACAGATAAACTGTATATGTGTCATAATCGACTATATGGATGATCGAGCCGGTGTTCCTCAGGTCGAGCGGACCGCTGCGCTTGCAGCGGAACTCCGGGCGATCCTTGGCAAACTCAAGCGGAAGCTGCGCGAACAAGGTGGGCAGAACGATTTGACACCTTCGCAAGTCTCCGTACTCCTTCGTCTTGAGAAAGACAGCCCAGCCGCGGTATCGAGTCTTGCCCGAGCGGAAGGCATGCGCCCTCAGTCCATGAGCGCCATCATCACCTCATTATTGGAAGCCGGACTGGTAAGTGGCTCTCCAGATCCGAACGACGGCAGGCAAACCCTGATGTCACTGAGCCGCAAGTGCCAGAAGTTGCTCAAAGACGGCCGTGCTGCGAGACAGGATTGGCTCACAACCGCCATCCAGAAGAAGCTCTCCCCTCAGGAGCAGGAAAAGCTTTCGGCGGCCGTGAACCTGCTGACACGGCTCGTCGAGGACTAATGTCTTCTTTTTTGCAGATCTCAACTGTCATTCAGATCCCTATCTAGGAAGAGAATCTAATGCCCCTTACAACGCTTGATCCGAAGACGGCCCTCATTGTCGTCGATCTCCAGAAAGGCATCATTCACTCACCCTTTATTCATCCCATCGCTGACGTAATCGAGCGAACCCGCGCTTTGCTTGATACCTTTCGCCATGGTGCACTCCCGGTCGTCCTGGTCAACGTTGCTGCAGGCGCACCCGGACGAACGGAACAGCCGCGCCGTTACTCGACGTTGCCCGAAGGATTTAGCGATCTGATTCCCGAGTTAAATCGCCAGCCCAGCGACATCGTAGTGACAAAGCGGACGTGGGGCGCATTTGCAAGCACAGAGCTGGAAGCGCAACTGAGGGCGAAAAGAGTAACGCAGGTCGTCGTTGCTGGCGTGGCCACTGGAACGGGCGTAGAGGCTACTGCGCGTCAGGCATATGAGCAGGGCTTCAATGTCACCCTTGCCATCGATGCCATGACCGATGTGCGGCCCGAAGCTCATGTCTATAGCCTCACGCATGTCTTTCCCCGTCTTGGCGAGACGGGCCTGACACAGGAAATCATCGATCTGATGACGGCAAGGAGCATCTAAACATGACCTGGCTTCATCTCGTGTCCTACTTCTTCGGAGGCGCCTTTTTGGCCAATACCGTACCGCATTTTGTCAGCGGCATGATGGGACGGTCTTTCCAAACCCCTTTTGCAAAACCTCCGGGAAAGGGCCTTTCCTCATCGACGGTAAACGTTTTGTGGGGCTTCTTCAACGCTGTTGTCGGGTATCTTCTCGTGATGCGCGTGGGCAACTTTGATTTGAGATCGACAAGCGACGTGCTTGCCGTCGCAATCGGCGCACTGCTGATCAGCCTTCGCTTGGCCCGCCATTTCGGCCAGTTTCATGGCGGCAATGTACCAGAGCGTCCATGAAGAATCCAGCGGCAGGCGCATTCCACGCTTTGAACATATTCAATTTCCGGGTGTGGACGGCGGGCGCTCTGGTTTCCAACATCGGTACATGGATGCAGCGTGTCGCTCAGGACTGGCTCGTACTCACGCAACTAACGCATCATGATGCCTCCGCTCTCGGGATCGTCATGGCACTTCAGTTCGCACCACAGGTTCTTCTTTTGCCCTGGACCGGACTTGCCGCAGATTATTTCAACCAGCGAAAACTACTGATGGTCACCCAGGTCTCGATGGGCATATTGGCATTGGCGTTGGGTGTTCTTACCGTGGCAGGCGGCATCCACCTCTGGCATGTTTATCTCTTTGCGTTCTTGTTTGGTTCTGCGGCGGCGCTTGATGCTCCCGTGCGCCAGACCTTCGTTGCGGAGTTGGTGGGTGACGAGCACCTGCACAATGCAGTCGCCCTCAATTCGACATCCTTCAATGCTGCCCGTATGGTTGGTCCCGCAGTAGCCGGCGTAGTCATTGCGAAGGTGGGAACTGGTTGGGCATTTGTAATCAACGGCCTGTCATTCGCCGCGGTTCTGATCTCGATGTCTCTGTTCCGCGTATCCGAACTGTATCCAAACGCGAGAGCGCGACCTACCGCAGGAGGATTTCTGGAAGGAGCCCGCTATGTTTGGCGTCGCCCTAACCTCCGGGCAATCCTGATAATGCTATTTCTGATTGGGACGTTCGGACTCAACTTCCCGATCTTTACTTCGACGATGGCCGTCAAAGTCTTCCATACGGATGCGCGAGGCTTCGGTATGCTGTCGTCCATCATGGCGGTTGGCACGATTTCGGGGGCGTTGATCGCCGCTGGTCGCGACCAGCCGAAATTTGGCTCCTTTCTGGTAAGCTCCGGCGTCTTCGGTATCGGATGCACTTTAGCTGCACTGGCTCCCAGTTATTGGTGGTTCGCCGCCGCACTCGTGGTCATAGGTGTCGCGGCCTTAACACTAACCAATGCAACTAACAGCATGATGCAACTCTCGACCGATCCTTCCATGCGAGGGCGAGTTATGGCTCTTCGTGTTGCCGTCGCACTTGGAGGTACCCCGATAGGAGCACCGGTCGTCGGTTGGGTGGCAAACCGTTTCGGTCCGCGTTGGGCGCTTGGCGTGGGTGCGGCATCGGGTTTTGCCGCGGCTCTCGTCGCCATATACGTCCTGGCACAGCCGGCCGGACTAAAGACTGCAGATGAGGCTCGATGAGTTCACCTCGGCGCTGATGGATTGACCGGTAACGACAAGTCGGCGGGCGTCCGGCGACCGCTCTCGGGCTGCCACTTGGACCTTAACACGCGCTAGTCGTAGATTTGAAATGCAAGGGAGCTGAATCATCCGCGTCGCCTGTGCATAGGCGTCTTGTCGCCGCAGATCCGCCTCGAACGTGTCCCGAAACTTTAATGTTGACTGTGTCAACATTTGGATTTAGGATGTAGACAGGAGAAACATTCGTGAATACAATGCCAATCTTTACGAAACTGTGGAGCGAAAGCCGGGTTTTGACGGTTACCTGCGTCCTGATGCTGCTGGCTTTCCTTTGCTTCGTGCCAGGGATCTACCTCGATCCGCGGATCATCACAGGCGCTCCCGCGTGGCTGAAACCGGCGAAGTTCGCCATATCCACCTTGATTTTTGCCGCTAGTATGGCCTGGCTGTTCCAATATCTAACCACATCTCCGAAACTGAAGCGCGGACTGGCTTGGACTTTGTCGTCCGCCCTGGTGCTGGAAGTAGCTATTATCAGCGTGCAAGCGGCGCGGGGCAGCACCAGTCACTTCAACGCCGGCACGGCGCTCGATGGAGCGCTGTTTTCGGTCATGGGCGTTGGCATCGCCGTGTTGTGGATCTGCATGCTCTGGGTGGCCGTCCTGCTCTTCCGCCAGCGCTTTGCGAATGCCGCCTTCGGGTGGGCGCTGCGGTTCGGCATGGCGATCAGCGTAGCGGGCGCGTCGGCGGCAGGACTGATGCTGCCGCCCAACCAGCAGCAAATCGAAACGCTGAAACGCCATGAAAGGCCCATGACAATCGGGGCGCATACGGTAGGGGCGCCGGACGGCGGGGAAGGTCTGCCCGGCGTGGGATGGAGCGCCCGGCACGGCGATCTGCGCATCCCTCATTTCTTCGGACTGCATGCTCTACAAGTCATACCTTTCTGCGCCTGGCTCTTCACGCGCCGCCGGACCGCGACCGTCAAGCAGGAAACCAGGGCTATCTTCTTCATTGCCGTAAGCTATCTCGCGCTTATCGCGATCTTGACCTGGCAGGCGCTGCGCGGACAATCCATCGCCGAACCGGATGCCGCCACGCTCAGCGCATTCGCCGCGTGGTTGTTCGCCACGGTCTCGGCGATGATCTGGTGCAGGCGCGGCGCGCCCGGCAAACTCGCCGTCTCCAACAGACTCATCGCATAGGAGCATTCATGACTGCCGAACAAATTTTCTCGATTTGCAGCACGCTGGCTCTAGCCGGCTGGCTGCTTCTCCTCTTTGCCGGAAACAGCCGTGTCCACCGGCCCGTTGCGGTGATTTCCGGTGTCATTCTGCCGCTTACCCTGGCAGTGGTCTACACGGTGCTTGTGGGTGCGCATTGGGGCGATTCCCATCCAGGTGAACACCCGGGTGGACCCAGGGGAGGCTTCAGCACCCTGGCGGCTGTGGCCGTGCTGTTCTCCAACCAATGGCTTCTGCTGGCGGGTTGGGTTCACTATCTGGCGTTCGATCTATTCATTGGCGCGTGGGAGGCGCGCGATGCGCGGACGCACGGAATTTCGCACCTACTGGTAATCCCCTGCCTGCTGCTCACCTTTCTATTCGGCCCGGTAGGACTGTTGCTCTATCTCGCGCTTCGCGCGGCGCGGACAAAGACCATCGCCATTACGGTCTAATCCGTAGCGTGATTCACAGTTTTGCAATGCGGAACTGCTACAAAAAGAGAGATGCCCCGATACGCAGCCGTCGATATCGGCAGCAACTCAGTACGAATGATGACCGCGGAAGTGAACCACGGTCAAACCACAATTCTGGCGCAAGACCGCCAGGTAACCCGGCTGGGTGAAAGTGTCTTTCGCGGCGGGCGCATCAGCAAAGATGCGCTCGACCTGCTTTGTTCCACCCTGGCCAGGATGTCAGCCTCCTACCGCCGTCTGGATGTGCTGGGCTTGCGCGCGGTGGCTACCAGCGCGGTACGCGACGCCGGTAACCAGGAGGAGTTCCTGCAGCGCGCGGGTCAGGCGCTGGGAACCAACGTGGAGATCATCTCCGGCCCCGAAGAAGCGCGGCTGATTCATTTGGGCGTCGCAACGCGCTGGTCCCGGGCCAAGGAACGGACGCTCATTATCGACGTCGGCGGCGGCAGCGCGGAATTAATCATCTCGCAGAATGGCCAACTGCTCGACGCCGTCTCGAAACCGCTTGGCGCCGTTCGTCTCACGGAATTGTTCCTGAAATCAGACCCGCCCGAGGCTGAAGAACTCACACGCCTGGATGCCTACCTTGAGGAGAAGCTGCTGCCGTTCCACAAACAGCACGGGTCGGAAAAGTTCGATCGCGTGATTGCGACTTCCGCCACGGCCGCGGCCCTGGTGTGCGCGGTCAACCGGATCCCCCGTCCGAGGCGCGATGAGGCCGACCGGATCTGCGCCTCCACCGCGCAGATCCGCGACCTGCATTTGCTGCTGGCCGCAAGCGACCTGGCGGGGCGCCGCAAGCTGGTGGGCATCGGTCCCAAACGCGCCGAGATTATAGTGGCAGGCTCGACCGTTTTCCTGCGCACGCTGGAGATGTTCGGCCATCGCGCTCTGTACTATTGCGCAGCGGGAGTGCGGGACGGGATCATCGCCGACCTCGCGGCGCGCGGTGTAGGCCGCGAACTGTCCCAGCTTTCGACCGAGCAGCGCGCCGTGGTGGAGACCATGTCAAAGCGCTTTGGCGCGTCCACCAAGCATGCGCGCAATGTATCGGCGCTGGCGCTGCGTTTATTTGAAATTCTGCAGCCCATCCACCGGCTCGCTCCGGCGGCCGGCAAATTACTCGAAGCCTCCGCGCACCTGCATGACATCGGGCATTTCGTGAGCGGCACCGGGCACCACAAGCACTCCGCGTATTTGGTCGCAAACTCCGATATGCCCGGCTTTACCGATAGCGAGCGCCTGACCATAGCGGCGTTGTGCCGCTTTCACCGTAAGTCGATGCCGCAGCCCCGGCATTCGCATTTTCAAGCTCTCGACATGGAATCGAAACGCGCCGTGCAGTGTCTGGCCCCCTTGTTGCGCATCGCCGATTCACTCGATCGCGGACACGCCCAAAGAGTAAAGGACATTTCGAGCGAGATGAAAGACGGCATGATTACCTTATTGGTCGACGCCTCCACCGACGCGGATCTGGAGATTTGGGCGGCCAATGAGGCCGCGCAATCGTTTCGCGAGACCTATGCCGCGAATATTTCCATTCAGCGCGCGAAAGGTTCTCGCTGAGGCCGGCTTGGACGAGCTCTGCTCGCCTTTGGGCAGACGGCAAAAGGCGACCGTCCGCCCCACCACCTGACACGTAACAATAGCAACAATCAGGTTATGCGGCTTTCGCCGTGTCACCCGAATCGCAGCACGTTCTTGACGCCTTTGGCCGCTGTTTTCCAGGCCTTGCGGACTTGCGCCAGGTGTTTCTTTCCAACCGGGGTCAACGTGTAGAGCCGGGCGCGCCTGCCGTTTTCGGTAACGAACCACGATCCGGTCACCAGCTTTTCTTTTTCCATGCGGTGCAGCGCGGGGTAAAGCGAACCTTCTTCGATTTGAATCAAGCCTTCCGATGCTTTGCGTACGTGCGCCGCTATGCCGAAGCCATGGTTCGGCGCATGCTCCAAAGTCTTGAGCACCAGAAGCTCCAGGCTGCCTTGCAGGTGATCGCTGTGTTTCGCCACGTTGCTGTCCTAGTCTATAGCCGCCGCGCGGCGCCGTTCGAGCAGCGTGGCGGTGTGGATGCGGTGGCACCTCAGACAAAGCGTGCGCATATTCGAAAGGTCGCATTCTCCGCCGCCTTCCACCACGGGCACGATGTGATCCGCGTCCCACAGCGACTTGCGGCCGCGCAGCCCCCACTTCCCGTTGGCCTTGGCGCGCGCCGCTCCTCTGAGCCGACGGATGTGGTTGTATTCGGCAATGCAGTCGATGCCGCACGCCGCGCAGATGCCGCGGTCCCGTTCAAGGACGCGTTCGCGCAAATGGCCCGGATCGCTGCGCAGCCGCCATTCTTCCACGCAAAACGCGGAGCAGAAGGTCATGCGGCCGGGGGGCACTTCCAAACCGCACCAGCGGCACAGACAACGGCCGTTCGGTCCCTTGGCAAGCGCGTCGCGGTCGGCCCGGCCGCCAGGCATCAGGCGCTGAGTACTCACAACAACAGGATATAGGTAGAATGTTTACGGATGCGTCCTCCTGCAGCCGTGCGGCTGGGCCCGGAGTGAGAAGCTAGGCGGAGACGGCCTTCTCCATGACTCGGTCTTGGGCAAGCATTGTGTCTACGGCGCGCGCCACTTCGTCAAGGGCGTTGTATTGCGCGAAGTTCGCCTGGAGACGTTGCGCCTCAGCCCGGTAGCGTTTAGTTGTCAGAATTTCGCGCACGGCGCTTCGAATCTGTTCCGGACTCGCGTATCGGGTCTTGAGACTAATGCCGGCTCCACTCCATGCGACTCGTGCCGCGACGAAGTTCTTGTCTTCGGTTTCGCCGGCGACAACCGTGGGCACTCCCAAACTGAGCGCCTGATTCACCGCGCCGTACCCGCCATTTGTGACGAAGACATCCACCTTGGGCAATAGCTGGTCAAAGGGGATGAAAGAGGCAACCCGCGCGTTTGCCGGAACGGCGAGCGTTTGCGTATTATCGGTCCCCGCCGCCACGATTACCGTCACCTCCTCGTCCGCCAGACCCGTTAGCGCGGGTTGGATCACTTCGTTGAGATCGCGATTCGCCAGCGTGCCCTGAGTGACCAGCACAACTGGTCTGCGGCCATCCAGTTCAGCCCACCAGTCAGGCTTCTCGAATCCAGCGAAGTGTTTTGGAGGTAAAGGACCAGCGAATCGTATCGTGTCCGGCATGTCGCTGCGAGGAAACTCAAACACATCCGCAGTGAACTGCAAGACAAGATTAGGCAGAAGATACATACTATCCAAAAAGAAATGCGGCGTCGAAGGTGCACCGCAGGCGTGCAGCATCTCATTCATGCAGTCGCTTAGCGGTTGAAACGTTGCCTGAAACTCCTGATTTTCTTTCAAAATCCGGCGCTTCCCTTCGGCGCTCTTTTCCGGTGGTGAAGTAAGCGCACAGTCGCGACTGCTTAGCATCAACGGGTTTACGCCCAAGCCGACGACCGGCGGTCGCTTGCTCCTCGGGCCTAGCAGCATCGGGAGGACGCCGAAAAACATGGTGCCTGCCACAACGACGTCCACAGGCGTCTCCTGCAAAATCTGCTGAACGAGCCGGTGTTGATCGGGTATGGTTTCAGCGAACCAAGCTCTCACTCCTCGCGTCTTATGTTCATTACTGGAAAGATTCTTCTCCGCTTGCGAATCAAGGCCTTTCCGGTAGTCATAGTTCGCCTTTCCCACCGCCGGGATAAATCTAATGCCGGCGGACTCCACTTTGCGGCGAAAGCACTCTGAAGTGTTAAACGTGACGTTATGCCCAACGCTCTGCAGATGTCGAGCCGCCGTTAATAGGGGATCTACGTGACCAGGGCTGGCAGCCGAGCAAACCAAAATATGGCTCAAATTAGCCTCCGAAAAATATTAGTGAGAGTGCAGTAGTGCGCGAAAATGTCCGTGACACGCACCACTGCATTCACTGCATGTGGAACACGCGGCCTCACGTGGTTATTCCGAGTTTGAAAAGAATTCGGCGACAGGGTAGGAATAAAATGTTTGCTCATGCGTCCACGCCTTCAACTGGAGCAGGAACTGGCCGCCGCTGGGAATCCCGCGCGCGCCGCTCACTCCGCGGGCTTCTTCAAGTGCGGACCGGGCCAGTACGGCGAGGGCGATATTTTCCTCGGAATTCCAGTGCCGACTCAGCGCAGAATTGCGTTGAAATACGTTGCCTTGCCGCTGGCCGAAATCGAGCGTTTGCTGCGATCAAACATACACGAACACCGCTTCGCCGCTCTCGAAATTTTAGTGGCCCAATATGAGGCGGGAGATGACGCGCAACGTCAGACCATATTCGATTGCTATCTGCGCAATGGGCCCCGCGCAAACAACTGGGACTTAGTAGATACGTCGGCTCCCTACATTGCCGGCGCACATTTGCTAAACCGCTCCCGATCGCCGCTGCGCAAACTCGCCAAATCGGCGAACTTATGGGAGCGCCGCATCGCAATCGTCGCCACCTTCGCCTTCATAAGGGCCGGCGAGACCGCGCCCACGTTCCAGATTGCCGAGTTGCTGCTTTCCGATAAGCACGACCTGATTCACAAAGCCGTAGGATGGGCGCTGCGCGAAGCCGGGAAGAAAGCCAAAGCCGGCCTTGTGCAATTCCTCCGGGAGCATTACGCCCAATTGCCGCGCACGACCTTGCGCTACGCGATCGAAAGGTTCACCCCGGCTGAACGCGAGCGCATGCTGACTGCCCAGTTTGATTGAATGCTCTAACTGATAGGATTAGCTCCGGGGGAATTTGCATGAAACGAATTTTGGGTACGTCTCTTCTATTTGCGGTTTTAGCTCTACAACACGTCGCGGCAGCTCCGGGGCCCAGCATCGCCAAGATCTGCGATGACGGAATTTCCCAAGTGGAGCGCGAAGTCGTCGGTCTAGCCGAGGCGATGCCCGCCGATAAATATAGCTTTGCGCCTACGAACGGCGAATTCAAAGGCGCTCGCACGTTTGGCGAGCAGATGTCTCACATTGCCACGGTGAACTATATGGTTTCGTCCCGCGTGTTGGGGGAAAAGAACCCAGTCGACGCGGGAAAAAATGGGAACGGGCCGGATTCTTATAAGACCAAAGAGGCCATTGTCAAATTTCTGAAAGATTCCTTCGTCTATGCCCGTAAGGCAGCCCATTCGCTCACCGCGGATAACTACACGGAAGAGGTGACGACATCCCCTGGACACACGGCCACGCGCGCAACGTTGATCGCGGAGCCAGTGTGGCATAGCTTCGATCACTACGGGCAAGCGGTGGTCTATGCGCGCATGAACGGCATCGTGCCACCCGCCAGCCGCCGCTAATGCGCCTACGGCCAGCCGCCCGCTAACGCGGCTGCGCCGCCAGCGCCAGCGGATGCTCATGTCCGCGCGCGCTCACCGGCTCGGTTCCCACTATCTTTCCGTCCACGATCATCAGCGCCTGGTCGAAATTGTTCACCGTGGGGCAGACGTGCCGGGGTATCAGGTACAGCTTTTCGCCGATAGCGGGCAGAGCGCTCCCGTCCGCAGCTTCCATGGGCAAGTGCTCTTCGCTGGGTTTTAGCGGTTTCAATCCGGCATGGCCGATCACCGCGCAGTTTGGAACGCCCGAATCCACCGAAACGCTTTTGTGGCCGGCATCGCAAGTGATCTGCCGTGGCAAAGGATGGCTGATTACCGTTGCTAATACTGCCACCGCCGGCGCATAGCCGAAGCCCGGAAGCAGCAGCAGGCTGGATGTGTCGTTATAAACCACCGTTCCCGGTGAGATGCGGTGAATAAATTTTCCACTCGCGAAGCCGCCGTAGGAAAACCCGGCCGGCGCCGCCGGCGTGCCCGAGGTAATCACTTCTGGCACCGCAATTCGCGCTTTCTCGAGCGCCGCCACTACTTCCATCAGGCGGTCGTATCCCGCGTGCGCGAGGGTCTCGCGGTCCGCCGCACTGGCTCCGGAGATATGCCCGTCGTACCAGTGCAGGCCGCGCAAAGCCGGTCCGATTTCCGCCGCCAGCACCGCAATTTCGTCCGCGCGCTGCTGACTCATTCCGGTACGGTTCATACCCGAGTTCACATCGATAAAGACGCCGATGCCAGTGCCGCGCCAAAACGCCGCTTGTACCGACGATTCCACCAGAGCAGAAATGCGCGTTTTGGGATACTCGTCCGCAATCTCCAGCACGCGCCGCGCATTGGCGCCGGTCATGGCAAAGGCCACGAGCACGTCGGGGGCCTGCACCTGGCAAGCGGTCAGCAATTCCAGGGTTGTCGAGCACTTAAAGTTCTGAATGCCATGGTCAATCATGCGGCGCACAATGGCGCCCAGTTTCGCCGTCTTGATGTGCGGGCGCCAGCGCTCCGCATCGTTGCCCACCATCGCCAGAGTCGCCCGGATATTGCTATCGACCAATTTCGGGTAAATCAGCAGCGCGGGAGTGACAATCTGTTCCGCATCATTCACTTTGTACGAATCCAGCAACCATTCCATGTGATTATTTTCCCAAATTGATACTAATTTGGCCGCGCATCGTCCAATAATTAATATAGATGGGATTTCTCGATAATCTGGAAAATTCGCTGAAGGCTCTGGAGTCACGCGAAGAGCACGACCCCGGCGTGGTTCAGCGAAAGCAGGATGAGCGCACAAGAGCGTTAGCGATTGCGCCGTGGGCCGAAAAGTTGAAGGATTCCGCTTACACGCGGAATCTGTTCGAACAGGCTGCGATCGCCGGCCACCGCATGCGCGCCAAAGTCTATATGTCCTGGCTTGACAACACGCTCCGGCTGGAAGCCAAAGAGCGGAAGCTGGAACTGCGTCCCACGCCCCACGGCATTATCGCCGCGTTCATCGAACCCAGCCGCGAAGAGAAAACGCAGCCTGTCGATTTGGATGGCGACCCAGCGCAGTTGTTGCTCACCTGGCTGGGTCCGCTGTAATTTACACGATTAAGCAGCGTCTTTTTTTCAAAAGGTCATGTTTTCGTCGGCCGATGGCCCGTAGATGCACGGCACCGGAATGTCGTTCAAGCGCAGATAGACCGTGAGTTGGCCGCGGTGGTGTACGGTGTGGTTGAAAACGAAACTGCGCAGCGCTGCTATCCGCGGCATTGTAAAAAGCACTTTGCCGCCCGCCAGCAAGCTCCAGTCTTTCCTGAAATGCTCGTCGCTGGCGGCCGCGAGGGCCGCTCGCACAATAGCCGCGTTCTTGTCGAATAACGCCAAAAGTTCTTTCGAGGAGGGTAGCGCTGCTTCTTTGTACGGATCTGCTCCTTCCGGCGCGACATCGAACGCGTCCTTCGTGAGAATGTCTGCTCCCCAGGAAAGTAAGTAGGCGATGTGCGACGCAAGCGTGCTCATGTCCCACGATTTCAGATGAGGTTTCCAACCGAACTTCTCGTCCGGACAGCGTTCCAGCACCGTCCGGTTTGTCTTTGTTTCCTGATCGAATTCGCCTAATAACGAATCGCTAATTTTCATCACAACCTCCAGGTGCGATATTCTCCTTTTATTCGCCAGCAGTCAAGAGAAATCTGTAGAATACGGAAGCCGTGGATCCCGGTTTTTATCCCTCAGTCATCGTGCTTCAATCCGACCGGAATACTACTCTCGTTACAGTGGACGCATGAAGAGTGTGACGAGTCTGATGGAGCTTGCCATCCCTCTGCTGATGCTCCTGCTTCCGCATTCCGGCGCCGCCCGGCAACGCACAGCTGACGAACCGGGCCCACAAAGTCAAAGCTTTCACCGTAACTACCAGGCCAACGCTTATATCTCCTTCCTTTCGCTTCCCCTCTTTAACCGCTCCAATGTAGGATTTGGCTTTGCCAGCTCCGCCGAACAGATGAAGGGCGAAACGCGCACGATCACGCTGCGTTTCTTGAGCGGCTCCACCCCGGAGCGCGCCGCCGGGCTGAACCGGTTCGGGTTTATGGAGGAAAACGTGGAACAGAAAGACCGGGCCGTGGTGGGAGCGAATTATTTTGGATTGATTACGTCGAACGGGGAGGAATCGTTTTCCGACGCCAAGGTAGCGCTGCAGTCCGAGCACCGCGACCAGGTGCCGTTTGTCGGGGCTCAGGCGGTCATCGAACCCGGCCGCGCCCGCTATTCCATACGCCACATGCTGCTGCCCTCCCACTACCGCGGCTCGAACGCCGAATTGCTGCTGGAGCGGCTCCGGGCCGAATTCTCACAGCCTGGCTCGCCGGATGAGCAAAAGACTGAAGTGTTCCACGGTCAAGCGCTCGGAACTTTTCTCTATTCGCTGCAGCAAGCCATGCAAACGGAAGGCGCCGCTTATGAGGGCCGCTTTATTTACAACGGCAAGATATTCAGGCTGCACGCCGGCAAACGCCGCGACATGAAAACCGGCGAGGAACTGAGGAAAAAAGGAATTACCCAGGCGGCTGTTGCTATCACGGCGCTGAACGGCAATATCGTGAACGAGAAAACCAAAGAATCCACCACATTTCGCCTCTGGTTCGAAAGCGGCGCCGCAAATTTCTTGCCGCTGCGCTTCGAATTTAAACCCAAAGGGTATTTGAAGCTGGTCTTCGATGCCGAGCCGCCTGCCCCGCTCGCCGCTATGCAACAAGCGTTAAGTCAAAATTTGAATCGGCCGGGCGTCAACCGGGAGACCAGACCGTGACCGTCGGCGAGGTGTTTTTGGAAATTTGGCGCGGTCCCTTCGAGCAACCTGATCCGGCGCTGGAACTGGAAATCGGTCATCTTTAGCCCCGGCTTGCGCGCCATCATTTTCCTGTCCGTGAATCTAAGCGCCGGATGGCGTGCCGCCCTCGGCGCGGCGCTCATTGAGCTGCTATACCGCACGCCCACCGCCGGCATCTATGGCGCATTAACCCAGGCATTTCGTAAAGCCGATCCCGTTGGGCCGCAGCCGTCACGGTGATGGTGCTGCTGCCTCTGCTTTCGCACTCCATTGAATTCCTGGTGCATTACCTGCATGGCACACCAAAACTCGGGCCCAGCATCGTAGCTTCCGTCAGCTTCACGGCCCTGGCCACCCTGTTTAACCTGTTCGCCATGCGCCGCGGAGTGCTGGTGGTGGGCAGCGCCGGCCGGCGGGATTCCGAAGATACCGCAAGCCTGGCGGGCGACATGCGGCAGATTCCTGGAACCATCCTGGCGTTTATTCTTGCCGGGCCTATCGCCCTGTATCAAGGAATTTGCCGATTGGCGGCATTCTTTGCGAATTGGACGGCGCCAGCAGCACGCCCCGGGGCCGATCAGGATTTCGTTTAGCCGCGGGGCTATCCCAATGGGCGATCCTGCAATTCTTCCCGTATTTCCGCCGCCGCCTTGCGTGCCTCCGCCACTGCCCCTATCGGGAAGCTGATGGCGCCGACCTTGGCGTGTCCCCCGCCCCCATACCGTTCGCAAATCGTGGCCAAATTGTATTTCAGCGGAGCCGCTGCCCAGGGATTCGAACCCACCGATACCTTGGTTCTAAAGCTCGACGTTGACACTGACACGGTGTACGACGAATCGGGAAACAGATAGTAGGGAATGAATTTGTTGTAGCCCTCAATCCCGTAATCCACCAGATCGAAGAAAATTACGCCGCCCCGGCAGGAGCTTTCTTTGCGGATCACGTCGATATTCCGCAGATGATTTTCATGCAGCCGCGCGTATTCGGCCCGAATTTCCGGCTCCGCAATGATCTCAGCCAGGCTGCGCTCCTGCATCAAGCGGATGCTCTTCTGCACCAGCGCCGGCCCCTTACTGCCCTCAATTACGAGCGTGAGCTTCATTGCCGGCGCGCGCATTTCCACCGCCGATTGTGCGTTTTCATACAGTGCTCCGTCCACGATGTCGGCCCAGGTAACCAAATCGTCCAAATCCGGGGCTTCAAACCCGTACCGCTCCTTCACCACCGTCGCGATGAACTTCGTGCAGGACCGGTAGCTGGGATCGAATAACTTCTTTCCGCTGGTGTCACGCCGGAAATGTTCCGCATCCTCCGGGCTCAGAAACGCGCTCTGATGATGGTCGAACCACCATGTCAGGTTCGGATCCGTGGCGTATTTGAAGTCGACTATAACGTTGGCGTCGCCATCGAATAAGGCGTCTTCGAACAGCTGATCGGCGCGGTGCGCGAGTCCGGTGTAGGCAAATTCCGCCGCGGGATAGTCAGATGCCCGTAGAAATCGCGTGATGTAGGCAGCCGACGCTGCGCCATCAAAGCAGTGGTCATGATAGAGGACTCGCACCTTCATTAAAAAGATTGCTCTCCGAAAACCTTTTAGATTGCCTGAGTGGGCGTGGAAAAGCAAGCGATAGGCAATAATAATTAAAGAGCGATATCGAACTCTAGATACAGTTGCGCTGAATCGTCGGTCCGGGCCGCATGCCGTTCTGGTCGCCTCGTCTGCGACGGCTCGATTTACACTTGTGTCTTGTGAGCCGGGAACGTATCGTAGTGATTTACGCCTATTTACGTCGCGAAGAGGAGCCGAATCCGAGCAATGCTCAAGAATAAAGAAGAACGCCAGAACGATCTCGATCCTCAGGAAACCACCGAGTGGCTCGAAGCTCTGGAGCAGATTGTCGATGAATCCGGTCCGGGGCGCGCCGCCTACCTGCTGGAGACGCTTCTCAAGCACGCAGCCGCCGCCGGCGTATCTGTTGCCTCGAAAATCAACACCCCCTATCTGAATACGATTCCCGCGCATGAAGAAGCACCGTATCCGGGTGACCGCGCGCTGGAGCGGCGAATTAAAAGCATCATTCGCTGGAACGCCGCGGCCATGGTGGTGCGCGCGAACAAGTACGATCCCAATATTGGCGGCCACGTCTCTACCTTCGCTTCGCTTGCCACTATCAGCGAGGTAGGCTTCAACCACTTCTTCCGGGGCAGCTACGGCGAGGAAGCGGGCGATCTGGTGTATTACCAGGGCCACGCCTCTCCCGGTGTTTATTCGCGCGCCTTTCTGGAAGGCCGCCTGAGCGAAGACCACCTCCTCAACTTCCGCCATGAGCTGCGCGATAAGCCCGGCCTTTCCTCCTACCCGCACCCTTGGCTGATGCCGGATTTCTGGCAGTTCCCCACGGTATCCATGGGCTTAGGGCCTATTAATTCCATCTACAACGCGCGTTTCCTCCGCTATCTTGAAAATCGCGGCTTACTCGCCAAAACCGACCGTAAAGTGTACGCATTCCTGGGCGACGGCGAAATGGATGAGCCCGAATCCACCGGCGCTTTGCACATCGCTTCGCGCGAAAAACTCGATAATCTCTGCTTCGTCATCAACTGCAATTTGCAGCGCCTGGATGGTCCGGTGCGCGGCAACGGCAGCGTCATCCAGGAAATGGAAGGCATTTTTCGTGGCTCCGGCTGGAATGTGATTAAAGTCCTCTGGGGCAGCGATTGGGACGAGTTGTTTGCCCGCGACAGCAAAGGTTTGCTGCTTAAACGCATGGAAGAGTGCGTCGACGGCGAATATCAAAACTTCAAAGCGCGCGGCGGCGCCTACGTCCGCAAGGAATTCTTCGGAAAATATCCCGAATTGCTCGCCCTAGTCGAAGATAAAACGGACGAGGAACTCGGGCAGCTCCGGCGCGGCGGTCACGATCCTGTCAAGGTCTACAACGCTTTCAAGCGCGCCAACGAGCATAAAGGCCAGCCGACCGTCATCCTCATGCACACCGTGAAAGGCTACGGCCTAGGCGAGGCGGGCGAAGGGAAGAACATCGCGCACAACCAGAAAAAGCTCAACGAAGAGGAGCTTTTCTACCTCGCCAACCGCTTCGATCTGCCGCTTTCAAAAGACGACGTGCATGCCATCTCCTTCATGAAGCCGGCCGGCGACAGTCCCGAAGTGCGGTACCTCAAGGAGCGCCGCGAAAGCCCGGGGCGGTATATCCCGGCTCGCGCTCCTAAGAAAGTTACGCTCAAAGCGCCGGCGCTGGAAATTTTCAGCGAATCGCTCGCCGGTTCGCGCGGCCGCGAAGCCTCCACCACCACGGCCTTCGTCTCGGTTCTGAAGGCGGTGCTCAAGCAGCCCGAAATCGGCAAATACGTCGTTCCTATCATTCCCGACGAAGCCCGCACGTTCGGCATGGAATCCATGTTTCGCGAGCGCGGCATCTACGCCAGCGGCGGCCAGCTCTACAAACCCGTCGACAGCGACGTGCTCATGTATTACAAGGAGTCGCAACAGGGCCAGATTCTCGAAGAGGGAATCACCGAAGCCGGCAGCATGGCATCGTTCACGGCCGCCGGCACGGCCTACGCCAATGTTGGCGTGCCGACTATTCCGTTCTTCATTTATTACTCGATGTTCGGCTTCCAGCGCATTGGCGATCTGGTCTGGGCGCATGCCGATTCACGCGGCCGCGGCTTCCTCATCGGCGGCACCTCCGGCCGCACCACTCTCCCCGGCGAAGGCTTGCAGCACGACGATGGTCACAGCCATGTCCTTTCGAGCGTGATTCCTACGTGCAAAAGCTACGATCCCGCCTACGCCTACGAAATTGCAGTTATCGTGCAGGACGGCATCCGCCGCATGTATGAAAACTGCGAGGATCACTTCTACTACCTCACGGTCTGCAACGAGAATTACGTGCAGCCGCCGATGCCAGCGGGCCCGAACGTGGCCGAAGGCATCCTCCGCGGTATGTATCGCTACCAGGCCTCGGAGACCGGCCCCGCGCAAGTCACTTTGTTGGGCAGCGGCCCCATCCTGAACGAAGCCATCAAGGCGCAAAAGCTCCTGGCGGATAAGTATGGCATCTCCGCCGACGTGTGGAGCGTGACCAGTTATACCGAACTGCGCCGCGATGCGCTCATCATCGAGCGCTGGAACCGTCTCCACCCGGTCGAAGAGCCCCGCAAGCCGTACGTGGTTGAATCGATCGGCGGGCTCGACATGCCCATCATTGCCGCTTCGGATTACTTGAAGATCGTGGCCGATCAAATTTCGCCCTGGCTTCCGGGCCGTCTCACCGCGCTCGGCACCGACGGCTTTGGCCGCAGCGAAAACCGCGAACATCTCCGCCGGTTCTTCGAAGTGGACGCCGCCAGCATCGCGGGCGCCGCGCTGTCCCGCCTGGCCACATGGAGGCGCTATGATCCGGCCAAGGCTCAACAAGCGATCCTCGACCTGGGGTTAAACCCAGGCGGCATCGACCCGTCGCTAGCGTAGTAACTTAGCTTATATAATCAGGAAAGGCAGACGGTCTTGGCCGTCTGCCTTTCGCTTTTCAGGCCGCTTATAACTTCCGCTGCACTGCCCCAATAATTCGCCCGCTCGTTTTCTCCTGTAAAAAAGCAATTACACGCAGTCCACTACTTCCCCACTCGGAGTTATACGGAAGCGTGGTCTCTTTGGAGAACGGCGTATTTGCCTTCAGCGTTCCTACTTCGGCAATCCTACGCACCACCGCAACGTGTTTCAACATCCGCCCGGAATTTTCGCCTGCCCGCACTTGCGATTGCGTGTCATTCTGAGCCAGGGCCAGATACACCACAACGCTATCGTGAAGCTTTTCCGCGCCATCCCACCGCACGCGGGCCTCTATTTTTCCATCACTCCGGGTAGCGGCCAACTCCAGGGGGACCTTCGTCTGCCGAGCCGCTTTTGCAACCGCCTGGGTGAGTTTTGCCGCATTACTGCCCACTGCCTCTAACTGCCCGTCGACAACGGCCTGGGGAGTGTACACGTCCTCCACATGCAGCGCCTTCGCGTATTGCTGCTGCCGGGCGCTAAAAACTTCCGATGAAAACGGGTCCGACCACCCCAGCCGGTTCCAATAATCCACGTGCTCGCTCAGCACAATTACGTCCACGCCTGCAATAGGCTGTGTTTTATCTAAATCCGCTATCAACTGGTCGGCCGGAGGACAACTCGAGCAGCCCTCCGACGTAAAAAGCTCCAGCACCACCGGAGTTCTTGTGGCGGCGCCGCATGCGAATGCAAGCAGTACGGTTGCGGCGCTCAACGTAAAGATTTGTCTCACCATTTTCAATACTCCCCGAAAATCAATTCGCTGCAGGATGTTAAGAAGTTACTCGCACTTACTAACATCTTTTCACTACGTAGTCGCTGAAACCACTTGCCGGCTTGTCCGCGTCTTCTCCTACGTAAACGAAAGCGGCGCACAAACGCGGCGTACAGCCGCCAATAGCGAGTAAATCAGCAATGCGCGCCGCGACATTGGGAGGAAGACTTTTGCTTAAATCTATCCGCGCGTCCATACCAATTACTATGGCGCTCTTCTTGAGCACCACGCTGGCTCATGCACAGAAACTGGACGTTTATTTTGGCGTCGGTACTGCTATGGATAGCTCTAGTGGACAATCCATCGACACCTTCGGCACCGGCACTTCTTTTACCACTCCGGAGATGACCGGGGCCATGGGAAAAGTCGGCGCCGATTTCATGTTTACCCCGCACTTCGGTGTGGGCGGCCAGACCGATTTCCGCTTTGGGCAAGCGAGCTATGCGGGATTGAACTACCGGCCCGTCTTCTATGATTTCAACGGCATCTGGATGCCCTTCGGACACAAATATAAACGCGTGGTACCCGAATTCCAAGCCGGCTTGGGCGGGGTCAATCTTAAGTTCTACCTCCCGCAATCTTTTTGCGATTCCTTCGCCGGCTGCAGCAGTTCGAATACGTTTGTGGAGAGCTCTAACCACCTGCAGGTTCACATGTCCGCCGGTGTTCGCATTTATGCTACTTCCCATCTGTTCATCCGTCCGCAAGTCGACGCGCGTTACGTGAACAACTTTTTCCAGTTCGGTAGCAATTGGGTGCCTGAATACGGCGCTGCTGTCGGCTGGACCTTCGGCGAACGATAACTCCTGACTCCTGAGTTCTCGTTCCACCCTGGGAGGATTGCCCGCTCGCGCGTAATCCTCCCAGGGCTTTTTAGACGACCTTTTTGGACAAGTGGGACAATCGCACTAGGGCGCTTCCTTGCATCGCCCTATGGTATGCCCCTCCAGCGCGCTCTGCACATTGTTATCCCCGGAGGCGCTGGACAAGTCGGCACGATTCTTGCGCGCCATTTTCATGGACAAGGCCATCTTGTCACCGTCATAGCGCGCTACCCCAAACCTCGCGACTGGCAGACCGTCCATTGGACCGGCGACGAACTAGGCCCTTGGGTCGAATCTATAGATGGCGCGGACGTCGTGATCAACCTCGCGGGCCGCAGCGTGGACTGCCGCTACAACGCCGCCCACCGCCGCGAGATTAAGACTTCACGCGTGCTGACCACGGCCCTGCTTGGCCAAGCCATTGCCCAAAGTGCCCGCCCGCCGCAGCTTTGGATGAACGCCAGCACCGCCACTATTTATCGCCACAGCCTCATCCTCCCCATGGACGACATCAGCGGCGAGATTGGCGGCAATGAGGCCGGCGTGCCGCCCACCTGGCGCTTTAGCATAGACGTAGCCACATCCTGGGAAAGAACATTCTTCGCCGCTCCCACGCCACACACCCGCAAACTGGCCCTGCGCAGCGCCATGATCATGAGCCCTGATTGCGGCGGAGTGTTTCACAGGTTATTGCGTTTGGTCCGCTACGGTCTGGGAGGCTCCGCCGGCTCCGGCAACCAGTACGTGTCCTGGGTTCACGATATCGATTTCATTCGTGCCATCGAGTTTCTGATTAACCGCACGGATCTCCAGGGGCCCATTAATATCGCCTCGCCCGAACCCATTCCCAACCGGCAGTTTATGTGCTGCCTGCGCCGGGCCTGGTGCACTAGTTATATCGGGATACCTTCGCCTGCGTGGATGCTCGCCATCGGCGCATTCCTGCTCCGAACCGAAACCGAACTCATTCTCAAGAGCCGCCGGGTCGTCCCGCGCCGGCTCCTCGATGCCGGGTTCGAATTTCATTTCCCTAATTGGCGCGGCGCCACACATGACCTGGTCGCGCGCTGGCGCGACGTTCAAACGAAATAGTTCCCGCGCGATAGCGGGAACGAATCCGCTCTTTTTTCGTCTAAGATCGAAATACAGCCAAGGAGCCCCCCGTTGGAGACCTTTCTCAAAGACCTCAAGCATTCCCTGCGCATGTTCCGGCAAAGCCCCGGTTTCACCTTCGCCGCCGTGGCCGCGCTTGCTCTCGGTATTGGAGCTAACACAGCCATCTTCTCGGTTGTCAATGCCGTCCTGCTGAAGCCGCTTACTTATCCGGATCCCGACCGCCTTGTTCAATTTCTGAATACATCGCCGAGAGGATCCGGCAGCAGCGCCTCGGTGCCTAAATTCGCTGTTTGGCGCGCCCAGACGAGCATCTTGCAGGACACAGCCGCGTATGATAACGTCGGCCCCGGACTAAACCTCACCGGCGGCGCGTATCCCGAACAGATCAAAGGGATCCACGTGACTGTCGATTACTTCCGCCTGTTCGGCGCGCAGGTCATGCAGGGCCGCACCTTTACATCTGAAGAAGACCGCCCCAATGGCGGCCACGTCGTGGTGCTGAGCTATGGCTTTTGGAAACGCCGCTTCGGCGGCGACCCCCAGATGGTGGGCAAGAGCATTTCGCTGGGGGGAGACCCCTACGTAGTAACCGGCATAGTCAGCCCGGATTTTCAGTTCGATCCCGCACCCGATGTCTGGATTCCTTTTCAATTCGACCTCAACAGCGACAGCCAAGCCAATTACTTCAACGTCGCCGGCCGTTTAAAGCCCGGCGTCACGCTCGAAGCCGCCAAAGCGCAGCTAAATCTCGCGGGCAATGAATTCCGCCGCAAGTATCCCAAGGCGCTCGGGCCAAACAACAGCTTCGGCGCGCAACGGCTCCAGGATTCTGTCGTGGGCAACGTGCGCAATTCTCTTTATGTCCTGCTCGCGGCCGTGGGCTGCGTGCTCTTGATTGCCTGCGCCAACGTGGCCAACCTGCTGCTGGTCCGCGCCACTGGCCGGCGGCGTGAAATCGCCATTCGCGCGGCGGTGGGCGCCGGGCGCGGCCGCATCATCCGGCAGCTTCTCACGGAAAGCGTTCTCCTCTCCGTCGCCGGCGGCGTGTTCGGTCTCGCTTTGGGAATGCTTGGTGTGCGGGTTCTGCTCTCCATCAATCCGGGAAACTTACCGCGCGTGGGTGAAAATGGCTCCGGTGTCGCCCTGGACTGGCACGTGCTCCTGTTCACGCTCTTCGTCTCGCTTCTGGTAGGCGTTCTATTCGGACTGATTCCCGCCTTAACTGCCTCCCGGGCAGACCTGAATATCACGCTGAAAGAGAGCACCAGCCGTTCCGGCTCCGGTTTCCGTCAGAATAAAGCGCGGGGCCTGCTCGTTATTACGCAGATCGCGCTGGCCTTGCTCTTGTTGATCGGCTCAGCGCTGCTGATTCGCACGTTCGCCGCCCTGCGCGCCGTGAATCCGGGCTTTGATTCTCACCACGTACTCACCATGCGCATGTCGCTTACGGGATCCCGCTTCCAGAAAACCTCCGGAGTCGCGCAGCTAACCCGGGATGGCGTCACCCGCCTCGAGGCGATTCCCGGAATAGAAGCCGCCGCCTCGACTTGCTGCCTGCCGCTCGAAGGTGGCTTTGGTCTTCCGTTCAATGTGGTTGGCCGCCCGATTACGAACGGTCCGTTCACCGGCGGCGCGGGCTGGATGAACGTTTCGGCGCGCTATTTCGACGTCTTCAAGATCAAGGTTCTGCGCGGCCGCGCCTTTACCGACCGCGATGATGGCGCTAGCGCCCGCGTGGCCATCATCAACCAGACCATGGCCCGCCAATTCTGGCCGAAAGGCGATCCGTTCACCGATCGCATCATCATCGGACCCGGCGTCGGCCCCGCTTTCGATGAACCAGCCCGCCAGATCGTTGGCATCACCGCCGACGTGCGCGACGCGGCGCTCAATTCGAATCCTCAGCCGATGATGTATGTCCCGCAAGCCCAAGTTACCGACGGCATCACTGCGCTGAACTCAGCCCTCTCGCCGGTCGGCTGGATTATTCGCACGCGCGGAGATCCGCACGCGCTGTCGAATCAAATTCAAAACGAGCTGCGCCAAGCCAGCGGCCTTCCCGTGTCGCGCGTCCGGTCGATGGATGAAATTGTGATCAATTCCACTGCCCGCGCGGATTTCAATATGTCGCTGCTGACCATATTTGCCGCTTCGGCGTTGCTCCTCGCCGCTATCGGTATCTACGGGCTCATCTCGTACTCAGTCGCGCAGCGCACACAGGAAATCGGCATCCGGATGGCTCTAGGAGCCGAATCGCACAACGTTCGCAACCTGGTGGTAGGACAGGGAATGCGCCTGGTGATTGTGGGCATCGTTCTCGGCATAGGCGCCGCATTCGGCCTCACTCGGCTCATCTCGAGCTTTCTTTATGGAGTCAAAGCCCTTGACCCGCTGGTCTTCATTTCTGTCCCAGTCCTACTCGTCGCCGTGTCGCTCTTCGCTACCTGGCTTCCTGCCCGCCGCGCCACGCGAATCGATCCCATCAGCGCTCTACGCTATGAATAAAAAAGGCCGGTGCTCCTCATGAAGGGGGCCGGCCGAAAAATCAAACGAAGACCTGAACAGGACTTAGGCGGAGCGCTTGCGGCGAATTAAACCTAAAACTACCAGCGGCAGCCCGAGCAAAGCGAGCGTGCCTGGTTCAGGGGCGGCCGAAAAATTTACCGTGCCGGTGTAATCCAAGCCATAAGAGCTACCGGCACGCTGTGCCACTGAGAAAGTGAGGGTATTGAGTCCTTTCAGCAAATGTCCGTTCAGATTCACATTGCCCGCTGTGGCCGTCAGGCAACCAATCGCGCCATCCGAGCAAGTCGCATAGCTGTTTCCGATTTGGTTTGCTTCCGCTACCAGCACTACGCCATTCAGCGTGATTGATGCGGAGTCGTCCGCCAGCACGCTAAGAAAACCATCAACAGGAGTGCCGCAGATAAAAAAAGTATCGGTGAAGTTCACAATCGTACCGTTCGCCGGTGAGATGTAGCCGGGAGCGTTCGGATCACCGGACTCAAGAAAAGAGACCCAAGACGAGCCAGGAAGCGCATCTGCCCAGAGCGGGTTCTTCGGAATATTCACCGTAGCCGAGCCAGAGTCATTCATGGTCTCAGCGGCGCTGCTGTAGAGATACAGTGAATCGGCATAGCCGCTGCCCGCAAACGCGGAAAGGGCGGCCACAATGAATGCATATTTTGAAATATTCATGAGGTTCATGGGCCAAGAATGCCTGGAAACAACCGCTCCAACAATTCACTAGGGCGGAATAGCATTGCGGGTTCGTTTTGGGCTAGGGTGCCCCGCGGCTAAGGTGAGAAACGCCGCGCCGCCGAAACACCCCGTACTAAGTTCTCAACGGAACACCCTATTTACGCGCGCTCCCCAGAAAAAGTAAGTTTTAACTTAGCGCCAAGTACCGGAGCGCAGTGGATAAACTACGGCTTGTGCTAAAGTCGCCTTTTTCTGTTGCCTCAGGTGGGATGCATGAATCTCTTCATAAAAAAGCCTCTCGATCACCTATTGGCCGAATCGGAAGGCGCCGGTGAAAAAGGCAGCGGCCTCAAACGCACCCTGAGCGCCACTTCGCTGGTGGCCCTCGGAATTGGCGCCATCATCGGCGCGGGAATCGGCGCGCCTCAACGCCGTCATTGTCTTTATCAAGGTCGCGGTGGTAATTGTGTTTATCATCGCCGGCTACTTCTACATTGACAAGGCCAATTACACACCTTTCCTGCCGCCCAACACCACGGGCAAGTTCGGGGCATTTGGCTGGAGCGGCGTATTGGCGGCCGCGGGGCAAATCCTCTTCGCTTACATCGGATTTGACGCAGTTTCCACCGCCGCGCAGGAGGCCAAGGACAATGTCGTTTACTTAAGGAAATTTCGTGAGTGACCGAGCATCGTGGGCGCTAACGCTACCGGCTCGGAGTCAACAGACGCCGACTATCAGTTTCATTCTTAAGTCATCATCGGTTCCCTGGCGGTCTGCACTGTGCTCTACATCCTTTACTCGATGGTGCTGACCGGCGTGGTGAACTACAAAGACTTGAACGTGGCCGCGCCTTTTGCAGTCGCGGTGGATCGCATGAACAATGTCATCATCATGCGCAAGACCGACCCGGATTTGCCGCGCCCGTTCCGCACTCCCTGGGTTCCCGTTCTGCCGGTTCTGGGCGTGCTCGTGAATTTCCTGCTGATGTTGGGCCTGGGCGCGCTCACCTGGACGGCATTCTTGCTCTGGATGGCGATTGGACTACGTAAGCACCACAGCTGATGCTTATCCTTATGTAGATGCTGCTCGAACAACTCACGCCGGCCTTACTGACCACCGCGCTCAGAGAACTGGAAAACTCCTTTTCCTATCTGCCCCCGATGGATAATTCCGCCCTCAACCTGAATCAAATGGAAGCGGTCATGAGTGAAGTCGCGGAGCGGATGGGCGACAACTATCCTTACTTTCATCCGCTCTATGCCGGGCAGATGCTCAAGCCGCCGCATCCTATCGCCCGCGCCGCGTATGCGCTGGCCACTTGGATCAATCCGAACAACCACGCGCTGGATGGCGGCCGGGCCAGTTCCGCCATGGAGAAGGAATCGGTCGCCGCGCTCGCCGCGATGTTCGGCTGGCAAACGCATTTGGGTCATCTGACGGGCGGCGGCACCATGGCGAACTTAGAGGCGCTGTGGGTCGCCGGGCAATTGCAGCCGGGAAAGAAAATCATCGCCTCCGCGCAGGCCCATTACACCCATGAACGCATTTCCGGTGTCTTGCAGTTGCCGTTCGAAAAGGTGGCCGTGGACGAGCGCGGACGCATGGACATCGCGGCGTTGGAACAGATGCTTTCGCGGGGCGATGTGGGATGCGTGGTCGCGACACTGGGAACTACCGGCGTAGGTTCTGTCGACCCTCTGGAACAGATCCTGCGATTGCGGGAGCGCTTCGGATTTCGGATACACGTGGACGCTGCGTACGGCGGTTACTTCAGCCTCACTGGGAACCTGGCCCCGGAAGCACGCAGTGCGTTCGATTGCATGCCCGAAGCCGATTCCATCGTCATTGATCCGCACAAACACGGCCTGCAGCCATACGGTTGCGGCTGCGTCCTGTTCCGCGATCCTGCCGCCGGAAGCCTCTACAAGCATCATTCGCCCTATACCTATTTCTCTTCGAGTGATCTGCACTTAGGCGAGATCAGCCTGGAGTGTTCCCGTCCCGGCGCCGCCGCAGTCGCTCTCTGGGCGACGCAACGCTTGCTCCCCCTTGCCCGCGGCGGCGAGTTCGCAAAGGGCTTGGAATCGTCACGCCGGGCGGCACTCGCACTGGCGCAAAGATTGAAGGCAGACGAGCGCTTCGTGCTGCCGTTTGATCCGGAACTGGATATCGTGGTGTGGGCTCGGCGTGCTGCTTCGGCGTCGGCCGCTTCTGCTTTGGCTCAACAAATTTTCAATGAAGCCGCAAAACAGCAGCTGCATTTAGCCCTGATTCACCTGCCGGTCTCTTTCTTTCGTGAACGCTGGCCCGAACTGCAGGCGGATACGGACGACATTCTTTGCCTGCGGTCGGTGTTGATGAAAGCGGAGCATGAAGCATGGGTGGGGCGGATCTACAATATCCTCAGCGGGTTGAGCTGATGATGCATGCCACAACGCAGGTTTATCCCAAATCGAAACCGGTGGTGGTCCATCGCGGCGGATCAAGCGTCATCGTGTCTCTTCAGGAACAGCTCGCAACACCAGTCCTTGCCGGGTTCTTGCTGGACGTAAGAACTCTGTTTAACGGTCTCCCCCGCGCCCCCGGTGATATGCTTGGTGGCGTTCAAAACAACAGGGGAAAATGATGAGAACAGCAAAGTTAATCGCAACCGCGCTGCTAGTGACAGTCCTGGTGAAGCCAGCCGATTTGTCGACCCGGAAGATACTGAATTCCGCCACCATCAAGACCATGGTGACCGCAGCCGAAGCCGAAGTGCAAAAGCGCGGGGTGCATGTGACCATCTGCATCGTGGATGACAGCTTGAATTTACTGTTCCTGGAGCATCTGGATGGAGCCACTGTAAACACCATCGTGTTTGCCCAGAAGAAAGCGCGGCATGCCGCCTACTACCGGCAGCCGTCCAAGAACGCGCAGGATTCGGTCAAGAACGGGAACACGGCGCTCTTAGCCATGCCAGAGGCGTTTCCGAATCAGGGCGGCCTGCCGATAAAGGTGGATGGCGAAACAATTGGCGCGATCGGTGTGAGTGGCGCCGCTTCCGAGGTGGATGAGGCCATAGGGCAGGCGGCTCTGGACGCTGCGTTCGGGAAGTAGGTTATGACTGCCGCTCAACGACAACAGCTGGATACGGCGGGCTATGTTGTCCTGGAGAAATTCCTGCCGCCTGAAACGCTGGCGGAAGTGCGCGACCGCGTGGAAGAGTTATATACGGCGGAAGGTGAAAACGCCGGTTCGGAATTTCGCTTGGAACCTGGCTCGCGGCGGCTCGCAAACCTGGTGGACAAGGGTCCCATCTTTGAAAAGCTAATTGTCATGCCTGAAGTTCTGGAACTGGTAAGGCACGTTCTGGGCGGCGACTTTAAGCTCAGCAGCTTCAATGCCCGCTCCGCGAATCCCTATTCGAACGAACCGCAGCCGCTGCATTGCGATGCCTCCGCGCTGCCGGACGATCGCGGGTACTGGGTGTGCAATACCATCTGGCTGCTGGACGATTTTACGGCGCAGAATGGCGCAACGCGAATGATTCCCGGCTCGCAGAACTGGCGGAAACTGCCTGGTTCCGATCTGACGGATCCCCTAGCGGCCCACCCTGAGGAGGTGCTGTTGTTAGCTCCGGCAGGCAGCGTGGTCGTGATGAATACCCACGGCTGGCATGGCGGGACAGCGAATAGCACAGCGGAACATCGGCGCGCCTTGCATGGTTTCTTTTGCCGCTCCGATAAGCCGCAACAGCAATACCAGAAAGGGCTCTTGCGGCCCGAGACCCAAGCTCGCCTCACTCCGGAATTGCGAAAACTATTGGCCCTCGACGATCCGCTGAACGACAAGTTGAGCGCGGCCGGTTCCGGCGCCAGCGGATTTCTGAAATAGCCGGGCCTGTGGGAACATGGCGGAGTGCTCGCTTCCGTGACTCCAAACGATCCGCTCCAGGTTCTGGCCGCCGGCGTCACTCCCGTTGTGCTGGTGTCGTCAACGGCGATCTTGATCTCGGGAGTAAATTCAAGGTACATTGCGATCTCTGACCGCATACGGGCGTTGGCGCATGAATACCGCTACGACAACTGCACCGAGGAGCGGCGGCGCACCATTGCGCGCGAGATGCGGCCCTTCCATAGACGGGTCACTCTGGTAGCCAGGGCTGTGCGCGCCTTGTATGCGGCTGTCGGCTGCTTCATCACGATGGCCTTGATTATCAGCGCAACGCTATGGCGGTCCATGCTCGGCTTTGCCACACTGCCGCTCTTCTTCCTGGGTTGTCTTCTGATTCTGATCGCAATCGTATTTCAATTACTGGAACTGCAGATTTCGAACGGGACCATCACTACCGAAACGCAGGATATAACGGAAAAATCTCTTTAAAAACAACTATGCAATACAGAATATTGGGGAAAACCGGTTTCACGGTTTCTGATGTTAGCTTTGGAGCTTGGGCCATCGGCGGGGCCTGGGGCAAAGTGGACGATAACGAATCACTGGCCGCGCTCAACAAAGCCATTGATAGCGGCGTGAATTTTATCGACACGGCCGACGTGTACGGCATGGGCCGCAGTGAGCGCTTGATCGCGCAATTGAAACGCGAGCGCAAGGCACACATTGTGGTGGCGACGAAGGCAGGCAGGCGTCTGCCAGGGCAAACCGTGGAAGGCTATACCCGCGAAAACCTCACGGGCTGGGTGGAAGATAGTTTGCGCAATCTCTCCACCGATGCGCTGGATCTTTTGCAATTGCATTGCCCGCCCACCGCGCTCTATTACCGGCCGGAGGTCTTCGGTTATCTTGACGACCTCACGACTGCGGGGAAGATTAAGCATTATGGCGTTAGCGTGGAGCGCGTGGAAGAAGCGCTGAAGGCCGTGCAATATCCGAACGTGAAGACGGTTCAGATCGTGTTCAATTGTTTCCGCTTGCGTCCCTCCGAGTTGCTGTTTGCCGAGGCAGAGAAAAGGAATGTCGGCATATTGGCGCGCGTGCCGCTTGCGAGCGGTTTGTTGACGGGTAAGTTTCATAAGGATTCCCAGTTCGGGGCGGAAGATCACCGCGAGTTCAACCGTAACGGCGAGCGTTTTGACCGCGGCGAGACGTTTTCCGGTGTTGATTATGAAGTGGCTCTGGATGCCGTGCAAGAGTTGCGGGCGCTGGTGCCCGAGGGTGTGAGCCTGGCGCAATTTGCTTTGCGTTGGATTTTGATGTTTGATGCAGTGACCTGCGCGATTCCGGGCGGTAAGCGGCCTGAGCAGGTTGCGGATAATTGCGCGGCTTCGGATTTGCGGGGGTTGAATGATGGGACTATGCAGGCTATTGAGGCTATTTATTGGAGAAAGATTGCGCCGCTGGTGCATCAGCGGTGGTAAGAGCATGCAACCCAGTTGGCAGGGCTTTAGCCTGCCTACTGGGGTTCGACAATTTGGAATGTGAATGTATGGATGTTCCGCCGTCTACGGTATGTCGACATTACGTCCCGGTGGAAGCGCGCAGGCCACATGGGCGCGCCTAGGGAGTGGAGCAATGTTCCCTGTAAGAATCGGAGCCAGTCCGCCTTAATAGACCGGCACGTAGGCGAAACGCATCGATATTCGCCGAGAACGATTGCCAATGGATATGATCATCGTTTTAAGCGCCTCATGCTCCCTTGCCATTCAAATGTTTGAAATCACCGCAGAGGACATAGCCGCACTTAACGATACGGATCTTCGTACCCTCGTTCATCGGCTCGCAGAGCTAGAGGTGAAAAGCCGCGGATTATCAGCGTCCCATGTCATGGCAGGCGGCGCGCAAGACGCGTTTGATGATGGTGTTGACGTGCACGTGGAACTGCCTTCGGCCACGCAGATCGACGGCTTTATCCCGCGGGCAGCAACCGTCTTCCAGGTAAAAAACATGGATATGCCGCCGGCAAAAATCCGTAAGGAAATGCAACTTTCAGAGTTAGCAGTCAGAACGGTCATACAGGAACTGGCGGATAAGGGCGGAGCGTACATCATTGCTACTTCCGGTTCCGTAACCTATCCCATGTTGACGACTCGACTGGCAGCCATGAAGGATGCGGTCAAGGACGTTGGCAACGGGGATGCGCTGGCGCTCGATTATTACGATCGGACGCGTTTGGCGTCCTGGGTGCGCAGCCATCCTGCGCTAGTTCCCTGGATACGTGAAAAAATCGGGAAAGCTATTCCCGGCTGGCGGCCCTATGGAGCATGGGCATACCCGGCAGAAGGTGTCCATGCCGAGTATCTGGTCGATGACCAACTCCGGATCGTGACAGGGAACAAGGAAGACGGCGACGGGTTGCGCGCGCCGGAAGGAATTGAGCATATACGCGCCGTCCTGAATGAACCAGGCAAAATCGTTCGCCTTGTCGGCCTTTCCGGTGTCGGCAAGACGCGGTTTGTGCAGGCGCTGTTCGACAGCCGCGTTGGCAACGACAGCTTGGACCCGTTACTGGCTGTTTATACAACTATGTCAGCCGCGCCAGACCCACAGCCGCGCAATCTTGCGACCGACTTGGTGACTGCTGGATGCCGCGCAATCCTGGTCATCGACAATTGCACTGGCGAACTCCATCGCAGCCTTTTGGAGGTGTGTCGCGCCCCCGGAACAAAGTTGAGCCTAATTACGGTTGAACATGATGTGCGCGACGACGCGCCGGAAGGAACAGACGTGTTCACGCTGAAGGTTTCATCGGTCGATCTCATTGAAAGGCTGGTGGCACTCCGCTTTCCAGAGATGTCACCGGTTACCGTGCGCACTATTGCCCAGAACTCAGACGGAAATGCACGGATCGCAATCGCGTTCGCCGGCACCGTAGGCAAGAACGAAACGATTTCGGTGTTGCCGGATGAGGAGCAATTCCGGCGACTCTTCCAGCAGGGGCACAGTCACGACGACTCGTTGCTTCTCGCTGCCCAAGCGATGTCGCTTGTCTATTCCTTTAATGGGGAGAATGTTTCGAACGACAAGGACGCCGAGCTCGTCGGACTGGGCGGCATGGTAGGAAAAAGCCCAGAAGAAATGTATCGCTATGCGGCAATGCTTCACGCCCGTGATCTTGTCCAGCGCCGTGGTGTCTGGCGGGCGCTCCTCCCGCAGGCGCTTGCTAACCGGCTCGCAAAAAGCGCTTTGAAGAGCATCCCACCCACAACTATCGAAACTCACATTGTAAACGCCGCGCCCCCTCGGTTGTTGAGGTCCTTTTCGCGCCGCCTGGGCTATCTGTCGGACAGCCCCGAAGCCATTTCCATCGCAAAGAAATGGCTTGCGCCGAACGGTTTGCTTGCGAATGTCCCCAAACTTAACGATCTCGGGATAGCCATGTTCGACAATGTGGCTCCAGTTGCACCCGAGGCGGCGCTATCGGCGATCGAAAGCCTGCTGTTCGGCGCGGACGGCGATGCTGCTGCGTGGGAGTGCAGAAATTTCGCGCGGCTTCTTCGCCTGCTGGCTTATGATGCCGCAACATTTGAACGTTCCGCCGCATTACTCTTGAAAATAGTGGCTAGTCAGAATCCGGAGGATAAATTCAATGAAGAAGAGCGAAAGATTTTCGTCTCCCTATTCACGATCTATTTGTCCGGTACTCATGCGACCGTCGAACAGCGGTTGGCAGTTATAAAGCCCCTGCTTCTTTCTCAGGACGTAAAGCAACAGACAATAGGACTTAAATCACTTGGCGCGTTGCTCGAAGCATCCCATTTCAGTTCGAACTATGGCTTTGAATTTGGCTCAAGGGTACGTGATTACGGCTTCTTACCGAAGACAGCCGTCGAGTTCAAACACTGGTTCGAGGCCGCGCTCAAACTCGCGACCGCTATCGCTTGCTCCAATGCCGTTTCGGCGATAGCGGTCGCGAAGGTCATAGCGGACCAGTTTCGGGGTCTTTGGACTTCTGCAAAGATCTATGACGAGTTGGAAGTGGTTTGCAATGCCATCGCATCGAAACATTTCTGGCCAGACGGGTGGGCAGCTGTCCGCCACAAGCAGCTGTACGATGACGCTGGTTTTTCGCCAGAAGTTTCGGCAAAACTTTCCTGTCTGGAACAACTCCTCCGTCCGAAGGACCTTGAGCAGAAAGTGCTTGCGATTGTGCTTGCCGATGGAAGCCACGCGTATGACCTGGTTGATGTTGAAGTAAGGGTGACAGCACCGACGTCAAAGCCATTTCAACTGACGCAATTGTGCGTAGTTTCGGACAAGCTGTCATTGGTGATGCGGGCGTATTTGAACGCCTAATCGGGGAACTGCTTACACGCAGAGGATCCCTGTGGGTGTTCGGTGAGGGTCTGGCGGAAGGCTCTCAAGACCTGCAGGCTACCTGGAATTATTTGAGGAGTCACGTGGCTGCAACGCCTCGGGAGAAGTTGAACACTCACCTGCTTTGCGGCTTCCTGGCGGCGGCTCGTCGCATAAACCCGGATCTGGCAAATCATTTTCTTGAAGATGCCGTTGACGATGACGTTGTCGGCTTCTGGTATCCAGCGCTGGAGGCTTCAGTGAATATCGACGCCAGCGGCGCAAAGAGGCTCATGCGCACGCTCTCAATCGGAAAAGCTCCCATTCACATGTACGGTGCTATGAAGTATGGCGGGGTCACGAAAAGCATCCCGCCTCACGCGCTGAAAGATTTGGTCCTGGTGATCGCCGCAAAACCAAAGGGCTTCAGTGTCGCTATCGAAATCCTGAATATGCGGCTCCATGGCGAAAGGGAGGACCCACCTCAGGAAATCCGGGAAGCGGGCTGGGGCCTTCTGGAACGGCTCCAGTTCACTGCAACCGATCAGCACGAGGATTACGATCTCGCGGAGATAACCAGAGCCTGCCTGAAAGGAGACGAAGGTGCCGCCCTCGTCTCAGAGCTTTGCCGCAAGCTCAAGAGGGCGATTTTCGAACATCACACACACCTCGTCTACTACGACGATTTTCTCAGTGCGCTGTTTAGCATCCAGACGAAGGCCGCGCTTGACGCGATGTACGGGGGAGACGAAATCGAGTTGGAACGCGAATTTCACTTCATTGAAAATACCTTCCGAATAAAGAAGCTCTTTGGCGCGATGCGGGGATCGGATCTTCTGGCCTGGTGCGACGAGAAGCCCGCAAGCCGGTACCCGTTGTTGGCAGGCGCGGTGGCCATATCGACCAATGATGGGGGAACCGGTGAGCGCGAGTGGTCGCCAATCGCGCTTCGCCTACTTGAGAGGGCGCCCGATCGGGTCGAAGTCCTGAAACGTCTTGTTCGGCAAATCGAGTCGTCGGGCGGTTGGGGTTCTCACGTCGCGATTGTCGAGGCGAATGCGAAGCTTCTTAACAAGCTGGAACAATACCCCGATCTCACTGCATTTGTGATTGAAGAGAAGGTCCGCCTGGCTCAATACGTTGAACGTGGGAGACAATCTGAAGCGGCGAGCGACCGGAAAACAAGCGACTGTTTTGAATAGCCGCCGCAAGATGAGGTCAAAAAATTCCTGGCGGAACAGAAGTCGCTGGAAGACCGCAGGCAGATGTTGTTCGAGAATCTGCTGAAGAGCGCGAAGTCTCTCTCAAGCGTTCGACGATCCCTGGCGAAGCTCGGCTACGGGAACCGCGTCTGACTATCCGGTCAACTTTTGTGCCACAGAGATGGCCCCGCCGTGCACAGCATAGAACTGGCTCGATAGTATGAGTATTCTTCAGAGGAGCTTGGGGCTTCTTATTCTGATCTGGATTCAGGCTTGTACTTGCCGCGCCGAGTTCACTTGGTTCGACGTTAGGTCCGACAAAGTCCTCTCCGCCGCGGCAACAAGCCTAATCTGTGCAAGGTGACGTATAATGCGCATTGCGTCACGTTGATTGACTCTCAGCACTTTGGAATCTGCCGTCATGCACGCAAACTCCATTGTGCCCGCCAGCCCCGGCCCGGCACATACAGGTCCGGGCTTACTGCTTCTGGAAAGTCATAACGTTATGAACTGGCTTACCTTGGTCATTGTTACCGGTCATTGTGTAAGTCATAATCTTTCCATTTTTTGACACTACTCCATGACCGGTTCCGGTGAAGTCCGGGAACTTCCATGTGTGATCGATAATATTTTCGTCCGTCATCTTCCCAGACACCGTAGCTCCTTCGATGCCCTCAATGGGTATGGCGGTGCCATCGGAGGAAGAAGAAGTGTACGACCAACTCACCTCCTTACCGTCAGCGGTCACCTCATGAACTTCGACTTTCCCTTGCGCCGGAATGGTCACGGTCTCGCTTTTGGGAGCAGGCCCCGGATTGAATTTCGACTTTGCAACGTTCAGCTTCCAGGTTCCAACGAAGGAGTCGTTGTGGTGGGCTTGGGAGAGAAGTGCGGTTGGAAACACCAGCGCGACGGCGGCGATTAGAGTAAGTTTCGACATGCAGGCTCCTGTTCTCGCCTCACATTCGGGCGTTTGCACTGCGGGAATGCGGACACGAGGATTATGGATCGTATGCGGCTCGCTTTCAAGAACTATTTGCGAGTTACTACCAGGCGGTATCTACGATTGATTTAGACTGCGCTGGTAACAACCGTCTTGTGGCTCATCAGCTCTTCTGAAGCCAGGGCGGTCCCTTTTACTCGAGCTGTGATTTTTTGAAACGCGATATCGCGCGCTCTGTCAGTCGAACCGTGTTTCGGTTTGTCATCCGCACTGAACGGCGAGAAGCCACAGTCGTCCGTCGACCCTAGACGGTCAGCCGGAATATACTTCGCCGCGGTAAGAAGCGCATCGGCAACTTCTTCGGGAGATTCTACGCGGGGATCCAGAGTATTAATCACACCAACGAAGCAGACTGGCCTGACTCCGTGCGCATCCTCACGGATGTGCCGGCCCACCAGCTTGTAAACGCGCTCTCTGTCTTTTTCACTGGCCAGTTGCATCAGGAAATACCCGGCGTTCATCTTGAACAGGCTGGGCAGAAGTTCCGCGTAGTCGACATCCGCGCTGTGCGTGGAATCGCAGTCACCTCCCGGGCAGGTATGAACGCCGATATTCTTCCTCTCCTCCGCCGAAAAGCGATTGATGACACGATTGTTCAGTTCGATGAATTGGCTCAGCATGCCTCGTCCCGTCCAGGGATTGTCCGGATCCTTGCGGCAAGCTAAGCGTCCTTCCGTGAAATCGATGGAGACACGTGCAGCGCCGGCGGCAAAAGATTGCCGGATATCTTTTTCGCATTCATTACACAGATCCGCGAGGAATTGTTCACGCGTGTAGCCGGGAACTTCGGCGTCCAGCGGATAGAGCAGCGACAACATGGAAGGAGCAATAACGGCTTGCTTCAGTGGTTTTGTGGCAATTCTCTTCGCTTCTTTGACAAATTCCGCGGCGAATGTTTTGTAGCGGAAGGGGCCGCCCACGAGCCGGGGAAGCTGGCGGCTGTGGCCATCGGTAAAAATAGCGAAGCATTGACCACCCCCTGAGAGGTTTTCGGCGAGCCCGGCGCCGAGAGTGTCGGTCAAAGGATATGTGGCAAGGCTAGAGGCTCGCTGCTCCCCATCGGAGACAATCGGCGAACCGGTGGCTTCCATGCGACGGATTGAATCGCGACAGGCTTCATCCTGCGCTGCACGCAATTGTTCACGGCTAATCTTGCCAGCGTCGTAGCCGGCCAAGGCCGTCTGCAACTTGGCGGGACGGGGAAGAGATCCAACATTCTCGGTTGGAATTGCCATACGGATACACTCCATGTATACGAGCGCGCAGAGGTATCGTATCAGTTTTCAACAGGTTTGCAGCCGCCACAGAACCTTTGCCGGATAGTGCGGAGAGTGCCTTTGGATAGAATTCCCAGGAGTTGAAAACCTTCTTACTAGCTATCGCCGCCCTGGCCCTCGCGCGCGTATCCGGCGCCGCAGACCTTCGTACGAGTTTCGCGAACCCGCCCGCCGATTGCCGCATTATGATGCGCTGGTGGTGGTTCGGCCCTGCCGTTGCCAAGCCGGAAATCGCGCGCGAGCTGCGCGTCATGCAAGCCGCGGGCATCGGCGGCGTGGAGATCCAGCCCGTCTACCCGGTGGCTCTGGACAATCCCGCAGCCGGTTTTAAAAATTCGCCGTATCTTTCCGGCGAATTTCTAGACGCTCTGGCCTTCGCCGCCCGGACCGCCAAGCAGCTAGGCATGCGCGTCGACATTACGCTCGGCAGCGGCTGGCCGTATGGCGGACCTCGGACACCCGTCACGCAAGCTGCCGGCCGTTTGCGAGTGGAGCGATCGGCGATCCTGCCCGCTCTCGAGAACGGCGAAACGCTGCTGGCGAATTTCCCCAATAAGCAGCTGTTTTTTATCGCAGGCCGCACCGGTCAACAGGTGAAGCGCGCCAGTGTAGGAGCGGAAGGCTTTGTGCTGGATCATTATGACCGCTCCGCGATTGAATCTCATCTCGCGCAAGTAGGCGAGCGCTTGCTCAGCGCCTTCGGTGCCACGCCGCCCTACGCCGTGTTTAGCGACAGCCTGGAAGTATACGGCTCGGATTGGACCGGCGATCTCTTGCGCGAGTTTAAGCGCCGCCGAGGCTATGATCTGACGCCGCATCTTCCGGAGTTGGTAAACGATGCCCCAGAGAGCCGCGCCATCCGGCACGACTGGGGAAAAACTCTAACCGAACTGGCTGAGGATAGGTACTTGACGCCCATCGCCGCCTGGGCTCACCGCCATCACACGCGGTTCCGTTCGCAAACCTATGGCGAGCCTCCCGTCATTCTTTCGAGCAATGCTCTGGTGGACCTGTCCGAGGGCGAAGCAGGGCCGCGCTGGCGCACTTTCAATACCTCACGCTGGGCAGCCTCGGCCAATCATCTGTATGGACGCAACATTACGTCGACTGAGACCTGGACTTGGCTACACGCGCCATCCTTCCGCGCCACACCGCTGGACATGAAGGCCGAAGCGGATCTGCATTTTATTGAAGGCGTCAATCAACTCATCGGGCATGGGTGGCCGTATTCACCGCCGCAAGCCGGTGAACCTGGCTGGCGATTTTACGCAGCTGCGGCGTTCAACGAACACAACCCGTGGTTTCAGGTGATGCCGGAGATCACTCGTTATCTACAGCGCGTCAGTTTTCTCATGCGGCAAGGCAAACCGGTAAACGACATCGCCATTTACCTGCCGACCGATGACGCGTGGGCCGCATTCACGCCGGGAAAAACGTCGGTCAACAAGCGGCTCGAGACACTTGTAAGTCCAGCGTTGATTTCCCAAATTCTAAACGCGGGCTATAACTTCGACTACATCGACGACCGTGCGCTGGCAAAAACGGACCTGCCCTATCGAGTGCTGATCCTGCCGGGTGTGGAACGCATGCCGCTTGAGACGCTAAAGCGCCTGGAAGAATTCACCCATCGCGGCGGAATCGTGATCGAGACACTTCGGAAACCGGCGCTAGCCCCTGGATTTCTAGGAGCGCAGAGTGAAACGCCGCAGATCGTGGAACTCGAAACCCGCCTGCACGCGCGCTTTGCCGCCAGCGAGCAACAGTTGGGAAACGTGTTGCGCGAGGCGCTTCCTCCCGATTTGCTAGTGAGCCCAGCGGTGGCGGCCTCCATTGGATTTGCTCATCGGAAAGTTGCCAGCGCGGACCTGTACTTCGTCGTGAATACCTCCAATACACCGGTCGGAACGATATCCAGGTTTCGAACAGCGGGAACGTCCGCGGAGCTGTGGGACCCTTTTACGGGCCGGACCGAAGAGGCTTACGATGCTTCCGTGCTGCGCCTGGCGCCTTACGAATCTCGAGTCATCGTCTTCAGCAATGATCCGCCTCGTCCGTTAAAGCAGACACCGGCCCCGCAGGCCGCCTCCACGCTCGACCTCAGCACAAACTGGACCGTAACTTTCAACGGATTACCTCAGCCGGTGCAAATGACGCAGCTACATTCGTGGACCGAGGATGCGGCCACGCGCTTCTATTCGGGCCGTGCCATCTACCGGAAATCCGTCGACATTCCCGCGGACTTGGCAGGCAAAACGCTTCTTCTCGATTTCGGCGAGGGCGAGCGCGTGCAGCCGGTTTCCGGTGGAGAGGCGGCCGGCATGCGCGCCTTGCTCGAAAGTCCCGTGCGCGAATCGGCGTTAGTGTATGTCAACGGCCAACTGGCTGGCTCGGTGTGGCATCCGCCCTACCGCGTTAACCTGACAAAGTGGATGCATTCAGGACTGAACGAGCTACGCATCGAAGTGGCAAATCTGGCGATCAATGAAATGGCCGGCCACGCTCTGCCCGGTTACAAATTACTGAACCAACGCTACGGAGTGCGCTTCGTGCCGCAGGGCTTTGAGAACTTTCATGCTCTGCCCGCCGGCATACTGGGGCATTTACAATTATTGGCTACCCAATGATAAAGATCCACGAAGACCTAACACCGGGCAAACTGCAAAAGAAAGTAAGCGCGCTCCTTGAGCATTCCGCGCGCAAGATTCACTCGCTGCAAACCTCCTGGCAGCCTGATCACGGAGCGCCCGTTTACACCGTGAAGGGCAAATACACCAGCCGGGGTTGGACGGAATGGACCCAAGGCTTTCAATTCGGAGCGGAAATCCTCCAGTTTGACGCCACCGGCGACAAAGCGTTTCTCGAAGCGGGCCGCGCCCATACCGTCTCCTATATGGCGCCGCACGTCTCGCACATCGGCGTGCATGATCACGGTTTCAACAACGTCAGCACCTACGGCAATCTGCTGCGCTTGGTGAACGAAGGCCAAATTGCCGCTCAACCCTGGGAGCGCCATTATTACGAACTGGCGCTGAAAATCTCGGGCGCCGTCCAGGCTGCCCGTTGGACCGGGACGGCCGATGGAGGCGGCTACATCCATTCCTTCAACGGGCCGCACTCCTTGTTTGTCGATACCGTTCGTTCCCTGCGAGCGCTCGCCATAAGTCATCGTTTGGGACATGCCCTGATGGGTGAGAACGACCGCCGCATCTCGCTGCTGGAACGCCTGGTGCAACATGCGAACGCCACTGCGAAGTATTCCGTCTACTACAACGAAGGGCGCGACGAGTACGATCTGCGCGGCCGCACGGCGCATGAGAGCATCTTCAACGTGACCGATGGCTGCTATCGCTGTCCGAATTCGCAGCAAGGCTATTCGCCCTTCAGCACCTGGACGCGCGGCCTCGCCTGGGCCATGTGCGGCTTCGCGGAGCAATTGGAATTTTTGGCCGTAGTTCCCGATGAAGAGCTTGCAGCCGTGGGCGGCCGGGAAACGATAGAAGCCGTCCTGCGCAAAGCAGCCCAAGCCACCTGCGATTTCTACATCGAGCATTCGCCTACGGACGGCATTCCCTACTGGGATACCGGCGCTCCCCAGTTGCACAAACTGGGCGACTGGGGCGCGAAGCCGTCCGACCCCTACAATTCGCACGAGCCTGTCGATAGCTCGGCTGCCGCAATTGCAGCGCAGGGATTACTTCGCCTGGGCCACTATCTCGACAACCAGCGTTACTGGCGCGCCGGATTGACCGTTTGCGACGCGCTGTTCGACGAGCCGTACCTGAGCGTGGACACCGGCCACCAGGGACTTATTCTGCATGCCGTGTATCACCGGCCAAACGGCTGGGACGCGGCCCCCGGGAAAGATCGCGTGCCGCGCGGAGAATCCTGCATGTGGGGCGATTATCACGCCCGCGAACTCGCGCTGTATTTACTGCGCGAAATTGAAAACAAGCCGTATTTAACTTTTTGGAGCTAAGTAAGTCAATGATAGTCGCTGATCTAGCCAAGATAGCCGGACGCACTTACCCGGCACGTAGAAAGACACAAAATCTGGTAGGAGGCGCAAGCCCCATCCAAGCCACGAATTTCTCACTTGGGCACGTCACGCTGGAGCCGAATGGCGGCCAAGTTCCGTGGCACAACCAGGAGCAGGAAGAAATCTACTTCATCGTCGAAGGCACCGGCGAAATGTGCCTGGGCGAGGAAAAAATCGCTGTTCAGGCCGGGCAAGCAGTCTATATTCCACACCAGGTCTTTCATCAATTGACGAACACAGGAGACAGCCCGATGCGGATGATCTATTGTTATGGGCCGGCCGGGGACGTAGCTCATTGGCGGCAGGAATTGGATGGAACTCTGCCGCGCGCCGGAATGGAAGCTCCGCCGCTGCCGCCCGGAGCGCAGCCCCAATGCACCTCCAAGCCAAAAATCTAAAACATGAGCAAAAGCAAAGTTCACGAAGCCGGAATCATTATGAACGGCGTCACCGGACGCATGGGTTTGAATCAGCACCTGCGCCGCTCCATCCACGCCATCATCCAGCAGGGCGGCCTGAAAATTAGCGAGACCGAAACCATCCTGCCCCGGCCGCTGTTGGTGGGCCGCAACGCCGCCAAACTGGAGGCGATTTCAAGAGAGTTTGGCGGCCTGAAATACACCACTGATTTGGACGCTGCCCTGCAGGATAAAAGCTATTCCATTTATTTCGACGCCCAAACTACGGATCGCCGAGCCGATGGTGTTCGGAAAGCCGTGGCCGCCGGTAAGCATGTCTACTGCGAAAAGCCCGTCGCGGGCGACGTTGCCACCGCCCTCGATCTCTACCGGTTGGCGCAAGCCGCCGGCGTGAAGCACGGCGTGGTGCAGGACAAGCTTTGGTTGCCTGGACTACAGAAGTTGAAAACGTTGAAGGACCTCGGTTTCTTCGGCAAAATTCTTTCCATTCGCGGCGAATTCGGCTACTGGGTCTTCGAAGGCGATGTGGTGCCGGCGCAGCGCCCTTCCTGGAACTACCGCAAGGAAGATGGCGGCGGCATCATGCTCGACATGCTCTGTCACTGGCGCTACGTGCTGGATGAAGTATTCGCGCCGGTGAAATCCGTCTCCTGCCTGGGCGCGACGCATATCCCCGAACGCCGTGACGAACAAGGCCAGCCCTACGCTTGCACTGCCGACGATTCCTCTTACGCAACCTTCGAACTCGAAGGAGGCATCGTCGCCCACTTCAATTCATCGTGGTGCGTGCGCGTGCGGCGCGATGATCTATTGACGCTGCAGGTGGACGGCTCCAAGGGTTCAGCGGTGGCCGGCTTGCGCGATTGCTGGATCCAGCATTATGGCGGCACCCCGCGCCCGGTTTGGAACCCCGACATACCCAATCCGCTCCACTTTTTCGATGGCTGGCAAAAAGTTCCCGAACAGGACTCTTTCGACAACGCCTTTAAGCGGCAGTGGGAGCTATTCTTGCGCCACGTGGTGAAAGACGAGCCGTTCCGCTGGGACTTACTCGAAGGAGCCAAGGGCGTGCAACTGGCGGAAGCCGGAATCGCTTCGTCACGCCAGCGCCGATGGGTGGACCTTCCGCCGCTACAATTATGACAATGCGCAACATAGCACTCTGGGTGCTCTGGGCTGGCTTTGCCGGTGTTTCTTCCTTGTCTGCGAAGGCGCCGTTTACGTTCGATGCCATGATGCGGCTCGCGCGCATTGGTGATCCGCAACTATCGCCCGATGGCCGGCTAGTGGCATTCACTGTCCAGACAGTAGACATGGCGAATAACACCAAGCCAGTGCAAATCTATGTCGTTCCCGTGGCCGGCGGCGCTCCGCAGCGTATAACTAATGACGGAGTCTCTAACACCAGGCCGCGTTGGACTCCCGATTCCAAGCGGATTCTCTATGTTTCCGACCGGCCTCCCGGGCCGAACGCTGCTTTGCCGCCTGCCAGTTCGCAGATTTGGTCAATGAATCCGGAAGGCGCGGACGCCCGCCCCATTACTAACATCCCAACCGGCGCCGACGGCTTGACTGTTTCACCGGACGGCAATCTGATCCTCTTCACCAGCGACGTCTATTCCTCCTGTTCACCAGCCAACGTGTTATCTGGCGCTGATTATGATGCGTCCTGCAACCAGGAGAATCTCGGCAAAGACGCGGTAAGTAAGATGAACGCGCGTACTTACACCTCGCTCCTCTACCGTCACTGGACGCAATATCAGGGCCGGCGGCGGCGTCACCTACTGATTCAAACTCTAAACAATACCTTCAAAGTACGCGATCTAACGCCCGGTAACATTGATACGCCCCCTTTTTCGCTCGGCGGCCCGGAGCCTTATGTTTTCTCGCCTGACAGCGTGCAGGTTACCTTCGTCGCCAATACAGATCCCGATCGTTCCATCAGCACCAATTCCGACCTATTTACCATCCCGGTTTCTGGCGGCGTTCCCAAGCGCGTCACCACAAACCCGGCTGCCGACGAAGGACCGCTCTACTCGCCAGACGGCAAGTATCTCGCCTATCGGACGCAGTTCCGGCCGGGTTACGAGAGCGACCTGTGGCGCCTGGCCGTGCTCGATCTGCAAACTAATCAAGCTGCTAGTCTGACTGATTCGCTCGACCGCTGGGTAGACTCCTACACCTGGTCCTCTGATTCAAAGCGTCTCTTCTTCACCATTGACGAGCGCGGCGCTAGTCCTCTGCTCATGGTCGCCGTCACGGGAGGGCCCATCCGAACCATCATCCAAGGACCCACCTCCATCGGATCGGTGCAATTTACCGCGCAGGATCGCATCATGATCTATACCGAGGAGAGCGCTTCCCGCCCGCCTGAGATCCATAAGGCCGCGTCCAGGGGAGGCAGCGGAACTCCCATGACGCATCTGAACGACGCCATCCTCGCCGCGCATGACTTGGCGCCGCTTGAAAGAATGAGCGTGGATGCCGCGGGGGGCGACAAGGTGGAGAGCTTTGTGGTCAAGCCCCCCGCTTTCAATCCCGCCAGGAAGTACCCCGTAGTGTTCCTCATCCACGGCGGCCCTGAAGGCGAGTGGGGCGAAGCCTGGAGCTACCGCTGGAATCCGCAAGTGTTTGCCGCCGCGGGATACATAGTGGTCTTGCCGAACCCGCATGGCTCGAATGGGTATGGCCAAGCTTTTGTCGATGCCGTGAATGGCGATTGGGGCGGCCGCGCCTATGCCGATATCATGGCCACCGCCGATTCCGTGGCCACTTTGCCTTATGTGGATGGCAACCGCATGGTAGCGGCAGGCGGCTCCTATGGCGGCTATATGATCGATTGGATGCTGGGCCACACCACCCGGTTTAAAGCGTTAGTGTCGCACGCCGGCGTTTATGATCTGCGCAGCGAAGCCGGCACCACCGAGGAACTGTGGTTCCCCAAGTGGGAGTTTCGAGGCTTCCCCTGGGAGAATCCCACCATGTATGAAAAGTGGTCGCCCAGTTCGTTTGTGGGCAATTTTAAAACTCCCACGTTAGTCACCCACGGTGAGCTCGATTATCGTGTACCGATCGGCCAGGGCCAACAACTGTTTACTGCCTTACAGCAGATGAAGGTGCCCTCCCAGCTAGTTCAGTTTCCCGATGAAGGCCACTGGATTCTGAAGCCTCGGAACAGTGAGTTCTGGTACAAAACCGTCATTGAGTGGCTCAATCAATACGCTCGTCCCGGAATCTGAAAGCCCCTGCGCCAACTCTGTTTTCGTCGTGGTTAACAATGAGTGTTGAACATGACGCAGACCGCTACCCGGAGGAGATCTCCGTTCGCCCTGATCAGCGGCCGCCTGATCGCCTTTCTTGCTGTTTTAGGGCCTGGCTTCATCACCGCCAACGTCGATAACGACCCGGGCGGCATCCTCACCTATTCGCAAGCCGGCGCCAAGTTCGGCTATCAGCTCTTATGGACGCTGATTCCCACGACCATCGCATTAATCGTGATTCAAGAAATGGCGGCCCGCATGGGAGCCGTCACAGGCAAGGGTTTATCCGATCTTATTCGGGAAGAGTTCGGTTTGCGCGCCACGTTCTTCACGATGCTCGTGCTGGGTATCGCCGATTTTTTTAACATCGTCTCGGAGTTTGCCGGCCTGGCTTCGGGCATGGGCATCTTCGGTGTCAGTAAGTACATCGTAGTTCCTATCGGCGCCACCCTGGTTTGGATACTCATCGTGCGTGGACGCTACAGACGCGTCGAACGCATATTGATCTTCGCGTCGCTGATTTATTTCACTTATCCGCTCTCGGCGTTTCTGGCGAAGCCGGATTGGGATTTGGCGCTAAAGCAGACCTTCCTGCCCACCCTGAGCAGCAATCCTGAGTATCTGGTGATGATTATTGGACTCATCGGCACCACCATTACTCCGTGGATGCAGTTCTACCTGCAGGCGGCGGTGGTCGAAAAGGGCATCGACGCGCGCCATTATGCGCTGTGCCGGCTTGACGTCATTATCGGCTGCATCGTCACCGATGTGATCGCGTTCTTCATCGTCGTGGCTTGCAGCGCGACGATCTACCATTCCAACCATCCCGAGATTAACGACGTCGCCGAAGCCGCTCTCGCCTTGCGGCCCTTCGCGGGTAAGTTCGCCTCCCTTCTGTTTGCTGTCGGCCTCATCAACGCTTCGCTGCTTTCCGCCGCTATTCTGCCGCTGGCCACAGCTTACAACGTGTGCGAAGGGTTAGGCTTCGAAGCTGGAATAGACAAGCGCTTTTCCGAAGCGCCCATCTTCTACTGGCTGTATACGCTGTTGATCGGCGGCAGCGCCGCGGTCGTGCTCATCCCGCACCTGCCGCTGCTCAAGTTCCTGATCTATTCGCAAGTCGCCAACGGAATCTTGTTGCCGTTCGTGTTGGTCTACATGCTCTTGCTGGTGAACCGGCCGCGCATTATGGGCAGCTTCAAGAACAAGCCCTGGCAAAACTGGATAGCCTGGGGCACTGGCGTCATCATGATCGCCTTGACGGTGGTGCTCGTCTACACCAGCATCACGGGCTGAAACGACGGGCTGACACGCGATTAACGGGCTAGGAAGCTGTACGGCCGGGTATCCGGCTGGCGGCTGAAGCTCGAGAACATCGGCCGGGCACCCGCATCAAACTGTGTCATCGGCCGAAGTCCTACAATCAGTTCCATCGTGCGCAGTACGCTCATCTGGTTATAGAGCGTGTGGTCCACCGTGCCGCGGTGCGTGTACGGTGAAATCACCCAGGCAGCCGCGCGGCTTTGCCCACTGCTCTCCATAACGAACACGGCGGTAGATGGCCATAGCTTGCTATGCGAAACCGCGTCCGCCAGCATGCCCACGGCTTGATCGTTGTCGGCCGCGTCTCCGGGCATGCGCACAATCAACAACTGCGGCGCTTGCCCTTTCTCATCAAACTCTTTCCACTCGCGTATGAACTCTTTGGCCCGCTCCACGTCGGTATAGGCCGAATCGAATCCGCGATAGTTCATGTCCACGTACGGAGCCAGCGCGGGATCTTTCACCGCCGCAATCTGCTTGCCGCCGGTCACGTCTTTGAGCGGAACGTTTGCCGTCCACTGGCCATAGCCGCGAATGCTGATGCCGGCCTGCAGTGCGTTGTTCCAAAGGTATCCGGCCGGCGGCGCGTTGGCCGGTTCCCCGCCCTCAAAGTCGTACACCTTGCTGCGATGGGCGGATGCGCTCGGCCCCAGCTTCACCGTATAGTCAGGTGCGATCGCCGCCGAAGCCCAGTTTTGCCCTTCCGCGCCAGTGTCCGCATTTGCGAAAAAATTATCGAACTGGATGTAGTCGCGCGCCAGTTGGTGTAGATTCGGCGTCGTGCGCTCATCCTCCGTGCCGTGCTCTTTAATCACGTAAATAACGTGCTGAATCGGGGAGGCGTGCCCGTCGCCGTTCGCGAAAAAGCTCTTCTGTGCATCGCCAGGCGGACCATAGAGCAAGTCGTCGGTGTAGGGCGAGTTCCGCAGCACTGTCCGCGTGAAGGTCATCAACTGCTCGTCCGCTGGAACGGCTACAAAACCGGTTGTGTTGCTCTTGCCATTCGAAACCGCGAGTCCGCCATCTTTCAGAACGGTTAACGCCGTGGGGTACCAACCAGTTGGAATGAAGCCCAAAACCAGGCCGCGCGGCTCGGAGATAGCAATCTCCGCCACCGCATTCGCATCGGAGCAGACCACGTATAACCGGTTCCCCTTTTCATCGCTAGCCAGCGCCGACGGCGTCATGCCCAGCGGGTGCATGGGTGTCGTCGCTACGTTGATCGCCTCGAGCAGACTGAGCTGCCCGTCCGGTCCCACGCCGAAAGAATAAACATTGTTCGTATTTGCAGCCGCCACAAAAAGCCGGGCCGCGTAACTCGACTTGCCGTTCTCGCCGGGCGCGGGCTTGTTGATCCACAGCATGTCCGTGGGATGCAGCCCGGCCCGTACTTTCGTGATCAGTGTTCCGTTGTTCGCGTCGTGTTGATACAGCGCCGCTTCTCCCCAGCAACTGATGATCAGTTGTTTGCCGCCGGGCGGAACCAGAATGCGATATGGCCGGCGTCCGGTCTTCCAGGTGTCGACGCGCGCGCCCGTTTGCAGATTGATCACCGAAATGCTGTCGCCATACAGATTCGCGGCATACAGCAGATGCGCATCCGCCGAAAGCGCCACGTCGCCCACCATCACGTTCCCCTGCTTCGCCCGCTCGGAGACCGCCGCCAGTTCGCGGCCGGGCGTAAGCGCGCCGGTGTCCGGATTCAAGGAGAACTCCAGTACTTTGCCCGTGGTCCCGCCGCTCACGTACACCAGATTTTTCGCCTGCGCCACCGCCAACCCCAGCCACGCATCCGCAACCTGCGTCCGTCCCACTTCCTTCTTGGCGGCGATGTCAATTACGCTCACGCTGGGCGGAGCATAGCCAGCATTCAGCACCAGCAAATATTTGCCGTTTTCCGAAACCGCGTTGCTCATGGGAAAACTCCCAACCGCCACCTGTTGGCCCGCCGGACGAATCGTCCAGCCGTTATTCAAAAGGACGCCGCCATCCGCCTGCGGTCCCACCGTTTGACCGGCCGCCAACAAACTGGCCATCACCACTACCGCCACCACCACGATTTTTCTCATGTGCGAACAACGCCTAAGAGTAGGCTACCGTGAACGGCGGATCACCTATACCCCAAAGCGCCGCCCGGAAGGCGCAAGCCTAGGAATGCTACTATCACCCGCCAGATTTTATTTACGGTCCACTTTCTTATTTTTCAGTAGTTTGCCGCTCCGTGGAATAGGGCAAACCAAGTAGCACATTTGTTTATACCCCCTCGTCATCCCGTCATCCAGAAGCAGGTCCTTGGTAAACATTCCGCCTCTTATCCCGCAAGTTCGCTTTTACAAGAACGCAACGGGCAACCCGGTATATCCGTGCAGCTTCCCGGCCACGCCCTGTTTCCTCGCCTCTGTCAACTCCGAACCTTGCAGCAGCGCACTCATATACTCGCCGAGCGCATACTGCTCCACTTCGCCGAGGAAGGGCTCCAAGGCCGCCGGCTGCGAAGGCCGCTTGTGATGATAAAAGGCGCGGCCGCAAACGTCGGCAACGCCAGCGCATAGGCTTCCTCCACTCCCGGATTGAACTGCTGTCAATTCGCGTTGTGATTGAAGTCCAGGATCTGCGATAACGTCACGATGCCGTTCAAATGCACAAACTGCAGGCTCGCCACCAGTTGTGCATTGCGCAGCGTTCCGTAGCTTTCGCCAATCAGATACTTCGGCGAATTCCAGCGCTCGTACTTGGTCAGGAACCGCCGAATGAATCGATCGAACGCATGCGTATCCTGATCGTTTCCCCAGAGGGCTTTTTCCTTTTCCCACAGCCCGGTGGCGCCTACAACCAGAACAACTATCGGGCGCGCGAGGGACGGCACCGGAAAGGCGTCGAAACAGGATGGATAATGCCTGTTTGTGGCGTTCAAAGAGGGCGTACAACAGGTCTTGAACGCAGGAAGAGAGACGGAATCGCCGTATTGAACGCACCAAAGTGATACCTTATCCGGGGGATTGACTAGGCGTTCAATACGCCCCGGCCATCCTGGGGGAGGAACTGCTCGCGGAATTCGCGCGGACGCTCGAACAGCGCGACCTGTCGCCGGTGACGGCCCGCAGATACGGGCGTTGAGCATCAATGGAACGGTCAACCGGCGTAAGCTGTCCAGTTTTCTGGACAGGCGTTGATTTGAGTCTACGCTGAGATATGGAGCGAGCAGAAGGTGCTCCGGGAGCGTGTCCGACACGAGCAGCGCCTCCTGGAAAGGCTACAAACCGCGAACATCCGCTTTGCCGATGCCCAACTCGAACGACTGTGGGCCATCAAATCCGCCCATGAACTGGACTTATCCATTCGACAGATTGCTGCGGCCACTGGCGTAAGTTCCAGCCGAATCCACCAGGTGCTCAATAGCGAAGACCCAACCCAAATCCTGTCTCGGCCACCGACTTGCGAGAAACGGCCAAAGATGGGAAAAAGAAACACATGGCCGTTGAAGTGAAGCTGTTGCGTTAATGTACTCACTGGCTGAAACAGTTGGAAGACGGTGAAGAGGTCTGCGTGAACTTGAGGCGGAATGCCGACCCTGAGACGGAGTACGTTCGCTTTGATCGACATCGCGTCATCCGTATTCTCGAACGGATTGCCGCCGACCTCGATCAGTTGCCGCAGGGCAAACAGACAGAAGTGGCAAGTGATGCGCTGAACGAGCACAAACGAAGGCTTGCTGAACTGCCAAAAGTGCAACGACGGCTTTCCACACGGGAGGCGCGAAATACTCTACGCGCCGAGATCAACCTTCCTCCAACGTTCGCGCTCCAGATCCCCCAAAATCAAATGCAAGATGGACGATTTGGACCTTCTTCCCCCTTTAACGCCACTTCGGAGCCGCTTTCCGCCCCGCAAGCCTCTTCCGACGACCAGTTGATCGATCTCTGGGTCCACAACCGCCCGGCCGAGACGATTCAGACCTACCGGGCGGACCTGCTGCGCTTCCGGACATGGCTGGGAAAGAGCGGGGCAGGGACGAGGCTGGGGCAAGTGACCCTGGCCGATCTGACCGACTTTTGGAACGCACTGGGGTCTTTGGCGCCGGCCACGCGCAACCGCATCCTGTCTTCGGTGGGTCTTTGCTTCCGTTTGGCCAACGGGTGGGGTATTTGGCGTTCGACGTCGGCCGGCCGTTCCGGATGCAGGCTTTGCCCAACCAACTGGCCGCCCGGATTCTGCCGGAAGCGGACGGGAACCGGACGCTTTTAACCTTGTTATATGCGAGCGCCCTGCGCGTCCAGGGATCCTGCGATCTGGAATGGAAAGACGTCCAACCGCAGGCGGTCTGGACGCTGCTCCTGGATCTCCGGTCGGAGGCAAAGCCGTCCGGGCCGGTCTTCGTCTCCCGGAAACGGAGCGGCCGGGAAAAAGCCCGGCTCGGAGAAGAGCAAGTGTGGCGGATTGTGCGCCAGGCGGCCGCGCGCCGGCATTTCGCTGAATGTCTCGCCGCATTGGATGCAGCACGCGCACGGTTCCCATGCCTTCGACCGCGGCGCCCCGATTCATTTGGTGCAAGCCACCCTCGGCCACTCCTCCGTCGCCACCACCGGCAAATACCTTCACGCCCGCCCCAACGACAGTTCCGGAAGATATTTGGGGATTTGAGCGGGCTGTTCCTATCAAATACGGCTGCTCAGCGCTCGGCAATGACGGACGCAGGCAGGCCCACAGCTTTGGCGCCATGGGCACCACGATACTAATTCGAGCCGCATTTCGTATTGAACCGGAAATCAGAGATGATAAAGAGAGAGTATGAGCTCGAGAGTCCTCACCCCTAACACCGAAGCGGCTATCCTCGCACGCATCATTCAGGCTGACGAACAGGAACTGACACCGGATGCGGCCCGGTGCTTGCTTTCGATGAGACTGCCTTCACGCGATGAAGATCGTGTCAATGAATTATCGGCAAAGGCGCGGGCCGGTTCGCTATCACAAGCCGAGGCCCAGGAACTGGACAGTTATTTGCATATCGGATTCTTGCTGGGCATTATGCAAGCGAAGGCCCGCCGTCTGGTCGACCCGGAATCGCATTTACCGCCGCAGTGAATCGGGAACTGGTTCAGACGGTTCGAGACCGAGCGCGTGAGCGCTGCGAGTACTGCCGCATCCCGCAATCCGCCCTTCCGCTGCCGTTTCAAATAGACCACATCATAGCCGAGCCGCATGAGGGGGAAAACCGTATCAGGCAATCTCACTTTTTCGTGTCCTCATTGCAATCGCTACAAAGGTCCAAACATCGCGGGCTTTGACCCGGAGTCTGGCCAACTCATCCGATTGTTTCATCCGCGAAACCGATCATTGGATCGAACACTTTCAATTTGTGGATGGCCGCCTTGTGGGCAAGACCCCGATCGGTCGCGCGATGGTTCAGGTGCTTGCCATGAATGCCGAGGAGCCACTGCTATTCAGAATTGCGCTTCTTCAAGCAGGAATATCTCTTTCCTAACTGGATGCTCAACACCCTTGTCCGGCGGATGACAAAGGCGCGCTGATCGCTTTTCTGAGGACCCTTTGAAGTGGGTAAGGGGGCTGTATAGGTTGAAGCTTCCCCGGAAACTTGCGTTGCGGTACCTTGGCCGCTCGTGAATCATCATCCAGTTGATGGCGGGACCGGACCACATGGCAAGAATACCCCGCTAACGATATTCAGCATCAAAGTAAATGATTGGTGAAGAAGAGGCTAACTCCCGTCATACGTGTTGCTCCAGTAGACAAACAACAGGACGTTAGCCAGACAGTCAATGACCATGCAAAAATGGACGTCCATCGTTGACGCCGGGCACGTACTTCCGGCTGTTGCTGGTGGGTTACTTCGAGGGAATCGATTCGGAGCGAGGCATCGCCTGGCAGGTAGCGGATTCGTTGGGATTGCGGCAGTTTCTGGGGTTCGGACTGGACGAGTTGACGCCGGATCATTCGACGATCTCGCGCACCAGACGGCGGATCGATGTGGATACGCACCGGAAGGTTTTCTTCTGGGTATTGGATTGCTGGCGGACCGGGAGTTGGTGAAGGGCAAGACGGTGGCCATCGATGCGACCAGGTTGGAAGCCAACGCGGCGATGCGCTCGATCGTGC
>Ga0193743_1000157_pt1 | contig 53059 bp, 41 predicted proteins | sample L2c2metaG_FD_143038 | JGI IMG/M metagenome (GOLD analysis project Ga0193743, IMG submission 143038) | Soil microbial communities from a riparian zone of the East river system, Colorado, United States - L2c2 | ecosystem: Environmental > Terrestrial > Soil > Riparian zone | place: USA: East River... | reverse complement strand
GGCTGCCACTCGGGTTCCGGATCCGCCAGCCCGCCAGGGAACGGGTGTTCCTCACCCCGAGCGGGCGCGCCGAATTCCACCCCGCGCCGATTCCCGATGTTCTTCCTCAGCCGGGAAAGCTCATGTTGTCCACCATGCGCTCGCACGACCAGTGGAACACCACGATCTACTCCGACGACGACCGCTACCGAGGGGTGAAAAACCTCCGCACCCTGCTGTTCATGAACCGCGCCGACATGGCCGAACGGGGCATCGACGAGTTCGACCTGATCGACATCACCAGCTTCGCCCGCGACGGCAGCACCCGCTCGGTCTACGGATACCGAGCGGTGGCCTACAACATCCCGGCTGGTTGCGTCAGCGGGTACATGCCTGAGCTCAACGTGCTGTGCGCGCTCGGCGACTACAGCGCCCAAAGCGACCAACCGCTGATGAAGCACCAGATCGTCGAGGTCGTGAAGCAATGAGATCAGTTCTCCCGTTGGTCCTGTGCTCGGCGTTGGCCCCGCCATTGACACCGCCCGAGCAGCCGTATCTGCTGGCGGCCAGGCAGATGCAGGCGCTGTCGTTCATGGTGCACATTCCGTTGGTGTGCTTCGGGATCGCGTTCCCGGTGATGGTGCTGTTCCTCGAATGGCGCTACCTGCGCACGGGTGATCAGCTGTTCCGGGTGTTGGCCCGGCGGTGGACGAAGGTGATGGTCACGCTGTTCGCGGCCGGTGTGGTGACCGGGACCATTCTGAGTTTCGAGATGGGCCTGCTGTGGCCGAACTTCACCGCGACCTTCGGCCCGGTGTTCGGCCTGGGATTTGCCATCGAGGGTTTCTCGTTCTTCCTCGAAGCGATCTTCATCGGGATCTATGTGTACGGCTGGGACCGGCTGCCGGCGCGGGCGCACTTCCTGAGTGGGATTCCGATCGCGGTGGCCGGTGTGGTCGGCGCGCTGATGGTCATCGCGGTCAACGGGTGGATGAACCACCCCCAGGGGTTCGGGCTGGACGCCCAGGGGCGGGTGGTGGACATCGACCCGGTGCGGGCGCTGTTCGCCAACACCTACTTCTGGCACGAGCTGGTGCACATGTACCTGGCCGCGTTCATGGTGACCGGATTCCTGGTCGCCGGCGCGTACGCCGTCGGGCGGCTGCGCGGGCGGTGGGGCCGCTACGAGCGGACCGCGCTGGCCGTGCCACTGGCCGCCGCCTCGGTCGCCGCGCCGCTGCAGGTACTGGTGGGCGACTGGGCGGCCAGGGACGTGGCGACCGAGGAGCCGATCAAGCTCGCCGCGCTGGAGGGTCTGGCGCAGACCACCGCCGGCGCCCCGGAACACCTGCTCGGCTTCTACACCGACGGACAGGTCCGCTACGGCATCGAGATCCCCCGGCTGCTGTCGCTGCTGTCCTTCCACAACCCGAACGCGGTGGTGCGCGGCCTGGACTCCGTCCCGGTCAGCGACCAGCCACCGGTCAACGTGGTCCGCTTCGCCTTCCAGACCATGGTCGGCATCGGCACCCTGCTCGCGCTGCTCGCCGTGGTGTTCCTGGTGGTGCGCTGGCGCCGTGGCCGGTTGCCGAACAGCCGCCGCTTCTACCAGGCGCTCGTGCTGGCCGGCCCCCTCGCCTACATCGCGCTGGTCGCCGGCTGGGTGACCACGGAGGTCGGCCGGCAGCCCTGGGTGGTGTACGGGGTGATGCGTACCGGGGACGCGGTGACCGGGGCGACCGGCATCCCGGTGGGCTACGGGGTACTTGCCGCGACGTACGCGTTGCTGGCCGTGGCGGTGTGCTGGACGCTGCGGCGGCTGGCGAAGGTGCCCGTGCCGACCGAGGCAGGCAACTCGGTGACCGGCCCGCCGACCGCCGTGGCAGCGGGGTGAGGTGATGCTGCTCCAGACGCTCCCGCTGCTGATCTCATGGGTCGGCCTGGTTCTCTACACACTGCTCGCCGGGGCCGACTTCGGTGCCGGATTCTGGCAGCTCACCGCCGGCGGCGGCGAGCACGGGCGCCGGCTCCGCGATCACGCCCACCACGCCATGGCCCCGGTCTGGGAAGCCAACCACGTCTGGCTGGTGTTGGTGCTGACGGTCATGTGGACCGCATATCCGACGGTGTTCGGTTCGGTCTGCTCGACGTTGGCCATCCCGATCTTCCTCGCCGCGATCGGCATCGTGCTACGCGGGCTGTGTTACGCGGTGCAGAGCGCCACCGAAGAGCCCGCCGAGCGGCGGTTCATCGACACGGCCTTCGCGCTGTCCTCCATCCTCACCCCGTTCATGCTGGGCACGGTGATCGGCGGGATCGCCTCCGGTCGGGTCCCGGTCGGCAACGCCAAGGGCGACATGGTGACCAGCTGGGTCAACCCGACCTCGCTGGTCAGCGGGTGCCTCGCGGTGGCGGTCGGCGCGTACCTCGCGGCGGTTTTCCTGGCCGCGGACGCCCGGCGGCACCCGGTCTCCGGGCTGGAGCGCGCCTTCCGGGGCCGTGCGCTGATCGCCGGTGTGGCAGCTGGTGTCATATCCCTGGTGGGTTTGGCGGTCCTCGCCGCAGACGCCCCCAGGATCCTCGCCGGCCTGTCCTCCGGGTGGGGCTTGGCCGCGGTCGTGGTCTCCGCGCTCGGCGGGGTCGGCTCCCTGGCGCTGGTGTGGCGGCACCACTTCGCTCTCTCCAGGGTGGCGGCGGGGGTGGCGGTGGCCGCACTGCTGGGCGGCTGGGCCGCCGCGCAGCGGCCTTACCTGCTGCCCGGCCTCACCCTCGGCGACGCGGCATCGGACAACGCCACCCTGTGGGCCGTGGTGATCTCGGTACTGCTCGGGTTGGTTGTCCTGGCGCCAAGCCTCGCCCTGTTGTTCCGGCTCAGCCTGGCTGGGCACCTGGACCCGCACCCCAGCGCCCCGGTCCGGCACACCACCCGAGGACCGGATGCGGTTCGTCCGCCCTGGGCGGGTCGTGTCGGCGTGGCCTGCTTCCTCGTCGGCCTGGTGATGCTCACGCTGGCCGACGCCCCGGCGGCGCACGTCCTCGGTGTGCTCGCCCTGGCCGGCGCCGGGCTGGCCATCTTCACCGCCATCGGGCCCGACGAGGTGGCGGCCGAGGAGCCGACTGTGTTCGTGCGGCGGCGGCGCTGACCTCCGCGCCCTATAACGTTGCGAGTGAAGCCTGACCCCCGAGGAGAGCACCTGATGGCCGAACGGCATGAGATCGCCGTCCGCAACAACCCCGACGCCAACCGATACGAGGCGAGCGTCGACGGCGAGCTGGCCGGCTTCGCCTTCTACCGCCTGGCCCCCGGACAAGTGGTCTTCGTCCACACCGAGGTGCAAGACGGCTACGAAGGTCAGGGCGTCGGCGGTGCACTCGCCAAGGCGGCCCTCGACGACGTGCGCCGACAGGGCAAAAAAGCGGCGCCCGTGTGCGAGTTCATTGCTGGCTACATCCGCCGTCATCCAGACTATGTCGACCTCGTCGATGAGGCATACCGCAACGAGGTCCTGCCCAGCTCCTGACCGAAACAGCCGATGGGAGGAGTCGCTCATGCTGTTCCGTCAGCTGGAGTACTTCGTGGCGGTGGCCCGAGAGAGACACTTCGCCCGCGCGGCGGAATCCTGCTACGTCTCGCAGCCCGCGCTCTCCGCCTCGATCGCCAAGCTCGAGCGGGAGCTGAACGTCACCTTGATCAACCGGGGGCACAACTTTGAGGGCCTGACCCCGGAGGGCGAGCGGCTCGTCGTCTGGGCCAAGCGGATCCTCGCCGAGCAAGAGGCGTTCAAGGCCGAGGTGGCCGCCGTTCAGTCCGGCATCACCGGGACGCTGCGGCTGGGCACCGAGCCCACCGCGTCCACCACCCTGGCGCTCCCCGTGGCCGCGTTCTGCGCGGCCCACCCACTGGCCAAGGTGCACGTCCAATCCCGGTCGTCGACGACGGACCTGCGCCGCCAGCTACGCGAGTTCGAGCTGGACGCGGCGATCGCTCACTTCGCGCCCGACGACCGGGAGTTCTTGCAGGTGGTTCCGATGTACGAGGAGCGGTACATCGTGCTGGCCTCCGCCGACCAGCTGCTCCCGCACACCAACACCATGACGTGGAAGGAAGCGGCACAGTTGCCGCTGGCGTTGCTGACCCACGACATGCGGATTCGGCAGGTCATCGACAAGGCGTTCGCGGAGAGCGGAGTCGTGGTCACCCCGCAGATGGAGACCGACTCGGTCGCTTCCCTCTACGCGCTGGTCGGCCTCGGCGCGTGGGCCAGCATCGTGCCGCACACCTGGTTGCGGGCGATGCCGGTGGTCGGCAGGACCAGGGTCGTCCGCTTGGTCGAGCCGGACGCCAGGGCGCGGATCTCGGTGGCGACCCACTCGGCCACCCCTGGCTCGGTCGCGGCCCGGGCGTTCGTGACCGCGGCGAAGGGCCTGTCACTGGACGAGTTCTTCAACCAGTCGCTGCCGACCGAGCACCCTTTCCAGTGACACGTGCGTCAGTGCGCGAACTGGGCTTCCACCGCCCGCCGGTCCAGCGCGCCCTTGGCGGTATGCGGTAGAGCGGCCACGACCTCGAGCCGGTCGGGTACTTCGAAGGCGGACAGCCGGTTGCGGCAGTACTCCAGGATCTGGTCGGGCCCGAGGTTCTCGCCCTCGGGTAGCAGGACCACGGCGGCGCCGACTCGTTGCCCGTAGGTCGCGTCCGGGATGGCGAACACGGCCGCCTCCGCCACACCGGGAAACCCGGCGAGAATGTCCTCGACGTGCTCCGGCGAGATCTTCTCGCCACCGCGGTTGATCTGGCTCTTGATGCGCCCGGTGAGGAACAGGTACCCGTCCTCGTCCAGTGAGCCCAGGTCGCCGGTGCGGAACCACCCGTCGGCGAAGCTGTGCGCCGTCTCGGCCGGGTCGGCGAGGTAGCCGCGGGTGACGGTGGGACCTTGCACCCATACCTCGCCCACCGTGCCAGCGGGGCACTGGTGCCCGTTCCGGTCGACGACGCGAAGCCGCACTCCGGTTCCCCTGCCGACCGACCCGTGCTTCAGCTTCCCGTGTTGCGGTAGCGGCTCGCTGGCCGCCTGGTGGCTGCACTCGGTCATCCCGTATGCGGACAGCACCGGCACACCGAGCGTCCGCTCCAGCGCCCGGGCGGTGGCCGAGTTGAGCGGAGCACTGCAACTGCGCACGAACCTGAGGGGCGCAACCTCCGGGCCGGGGTACTCGTGCGCTGAGCGCTCCAGCAGGATCTCCAGGATGGTCGGAACGGCGGTGAACCAGGTGGCGCCGACCGACCGCACGTCGTCCCAGAACGTGTGCGCCGAGAACCGTCCCCGCTCGGGCACCAGCACACATCCCCCGCTGGCCAGGGAGGCCAGCAGCCCCGCGAGCAGCCCGTGACCGTGGAAGAACGGCATCACCGCGACCGACGCATCGTCGGGTCCCAGCTCGTACGTGGCGCAGATGCCGCGGATCGACGCGGCCACGTTGGCGTGCGTCAGGGGGACCATCTTGGCCCGGTCGGTGGTTCCCGCGGTGAACAGGACGAGGGCGTCCCGGTCGGAGAGCTCGGCCGCCGCGCCCCGGCGGCGTCGCGCTCCGGGCGCGCCGGTGTCCAGCGTGGCCGTCGCCATCCCGCCATCGGCGAGCTCTACTCGCAAGGTCCAGGTCGGGATGTCCGGCGGCGCGACCGTCGCCGCCCCGACCGCGGGTAGGCCGAGGAGGATCGCCTGCGCTCCCAACGCCTCGAGCCGGGCTGACATCTGTGACTCGGGCAGTGTCGGGTCTATCGGAGCGACCACCAGCCCGGCCCGCGCCGCCCCCAGCAGCGCCACGACGAACTCGGCATTGTTGGCGCTGATCAGGCCAACCGGGTCGCCGCGGCGCAAGCCGGCGCTACCGAGCCGGGCGGCCACATCATCGGCCAAGGCCGCGAGCGTGCGATAGGACAGGTGCACCCGGCCGCCGGTGACGACGAGGGCCGGATCTCCGGGACGATCGCGTACCTGCTGGTCGAGGAGATCAACAAGGCCGGTGATCACCGGGGGCACGTACCGGTTCGCCTCGCGCACCGATGGCGCGGTCGGAACAGCAACCATGACTAACACCTCTTCTCACACCAGGTCCCTGGTGAAGTCGTCATCTTCGAGCCTGCGCCGGGGTGTGGGGCGCGTCCAATACGCGCTGGCGAACGCTCGGTAGCGACCGCCTATCAACCCAGCTGTGCGAGGGAGCTGGGTTGTCCGGTTTCCTGGTTCAGTGCCAGGGAGGCGACCGCGATCACCAGCGCGATCACCACCGCTGGAAGGATCGGGGCGTAGGCGTGCGCGTGGCCGATCAGCCAGGTTCCGACGAGTGCGCCGACGGCCATGCCCACCAGGGTCCCGGTCAGGCGGCGTGCCGCGGGTGCGGTGAGCGACCAGGTCGCGATGCCGCTCACCCAGCTGATGTACGTCGCCGTCGCGGCTGTCGTGGAGACGCCCGGCACGTGCAGCGACCGGATGGCGTTCATCTGGACACCCGCCCCGAACGCGCCCAGCGTGAGCAGGATGTGCGACACCATCTCGGCCGGCGCGGCCACCAGCCACACGGTGAGGAAGGCGAGTTGCATGACCAGCGTGACGCCGAGCGCGATCGACACCCGGCGTGGCCAGACCTGGAAGACGTTCTCGTCGTCCACCTCCTCATCGCCGTCGAAAGCCTTGAGGATCCGCACCGCCAGCGCGGCACCCGCCGCGAAGGCGACCAGCGAGACGACCACAGACACCGGATCCGGGCCGGCGGGCGGGCGGGTGCCGTCGGCAACGACCCCGAGAAGCACGATGTTCCCGGTCTGAAAGGCCGTGAACACCTTCCCGAAGGAGAGATAGCAGATCGCCTCGTAGATGCCTGAGGAGAACGCCAGCGCCACGAGCAGCCCATCGCGTAGCGCGATGAGCCGTGGCGTGGCGTGCACGGCAGCGCGGTCCTTGAGCCGCTCGACAGCCCGATGTGATGATCGGGTTCGTCCCTTTGACGTGGCTTCCGCAGTGGTGACGCCCTGGTTGGCATCCGCTCCAGACGCCGCGGTCGGAATGGCCATGCCCAACACCTTCTCGCACTAGAGTAGTTGAGTTCTTTACAGCCGAGCTTGCGCCGGCGTGCCGAGGCCGTCCAATACGCACTGCCGAACGACTGGTAGCGCGCGGCTATCAAGGCCCCAACGCGTCCGGCCCGGGCACGTTCGACGAAACTTGATAGCCATCGCTTATCGGCCGGTCGCCAACAGGTCTTGGACGGGACGATCCGCGCCTCCGAATGTAGGAGGCGAAGGCGAACAGCCAGCACGCACAGGGAGGACGCCGAATCATGACCACCGCTTCCGCACCGGAGACCACGGCGGGCGTCGCCGATGCTCCGGGCGAGCTCACCGACGGATACCACCTGGTAGTCGACGCGCTCAAGCTCAACGACGTGGAGACCATCTACGGGCTGGTCGGCATCCCGATTACTGACCTGGCCCGCCTGGCGCAGGCCTCAGGCATCCGCTACATCGGCTTCCGTCACGAGAGCAACGCTGGGCACGCGGCGGCGGCGGCCGGTTTCCTGACGAAAAAGCCGGGCGTGTGTCTGACGGTGTCCGCCCCGGGCTTCCTCAACGGGCTCGTCGCGCTGGCGAACGCCACCACCAACTGTTTCCCGATGGTGCAGATCTCCGGGTCCAGCGAGCGGCACATCGTCGACCTCCAGCAGGGCGACTACGAGGAGATGGACCAGCTCGCCGCCGCGAAGCCGTTCGTGAAGGCCGCGTACCGGGTGAGTCGGGTGGAGGACATCGGCCGGGGTATCGCCCGCGCGCTGCGTACCGCAATATCCGGCCGTCCCGGCGGTGTCTACCTCGACATCCCGGCCGCGGTGCTCGGCTCCATCATGGACGCGGAGGAGGGCGCCAAGACGCTGAGCCGGCTCGTCGACCCCGCTCCGCGCCAGCTGCCCGCGCCCGAGGCAGTGGACCGCGCGATCGAGATCCTGGCGGCTGCCGAGAAGCCGCTGGTGGTGCTCGGCAAGGGAGCCGCGTACGCGCAGGCGGACGAGCAGATCCGCGAGTTCATCGAGAGCACCGGCATCCCGTACGTGCCGATGTCGATGGCGAAGGGCCTGCTGCCCGACGACCACCCGCAGTCGGCGGCCACCGCCCGTTCACTGGCGCTGCGCGGGGCCGACGCGGTGATGCTCATCGGCGCCCGGCTCAACTGGCTGCTCAACCACGGCGAGGCCCCGCAGTGGAACCCCGACGCGAAGTTCATCCAGGTAGACATCGAGCCGAAGGAGCTGGACAGCAACCAGCCCATCGCCGCTCCGCTGGTCGGAGACGTCGGGTCGGTGCTCGACGCACTGCTCGAGCGCGCCAAGCCCGGGCAGATCGCCGCCCCCGCCGGCTGGCGGGACGAGCTGGCGGCGCGCTCGGCGCAGAACGTCGCCAAGATGGCGAAGCGCCTCCAGGACAACCCGCACCCGATGGCCTTCATGGGTGCCCTCAAGGCCGTCCGTGACGTGGTGCACGAGCGCCCCGAGATCTACATCGTCAACGAGGGCGCCAACGCGCTCGACATCGCCCGCAACGTGATCGACATGCAGGTACCCCGGCACCGCCTAGACAGCGGCACGTGGGGCGTGATGGGCATCGGCATGGGCTACGCGATCGCCGCCGCCGTCGAGACCGGCGCCCCGGTCGTGGCCGTCGAGGGCGACAGCGCCTTCGGGTTCAGCGGCATGGAGCTGGAGACGATCTGCCGGTACAAGCTGCCCGTGGTCACCGTCATCATGAACAACGGCGGTGTCTACCGTGGCGACGACGTCAACCCCCTCGGCAACGCCCCGTCGCCAACCACTCTGATGCTCAACGCACGCCACGACCAGATGATCGAGGCGTTCGGCGGCAAGGGCTACCACGCGACCACGCCCGCTGAGGTCACCGCCGCCCTCACCGAGGCGCTGGCCACCGGCGGCCCGGCGCTCATCGACTGCGTGATCGACCCGTCGGCCGGCACCGAGAGCGGCCACATCGCGCACCTCAACCCGAAGGGCATCACCGTCGGCAACATCTCGCCGACGCAGCACTGAGCATCCCGGACGACCGAAACGCCGTTCGAGCACACCATCCTTGAGAAGGGGAACCAACCATGACGAACCTGCCGCTGAGCGGTATCAAAGTGATCGACTTCACCGGGGTCCAGGCGGGCCCGGCCTGCACCCAGATGCTCGCCTGGTTCGGTGCCGATGTGATCAAGGTCGAGCGCCCCAACGGCGGCGACGTGACGCGCAACCAACTCCGCGACATCCCCGATCTCGACGCGCTGTACTTCACCATGCTGAACAGCAACAAGCGCTCCCTGGCCATCAACACCAAGAGCCCCGAGGGCAAGGAGGTCATGGAGAAGCTGATCCGCGAGGCGGACATCCTCGTGGAGAACTTCGCGCCGGGCGCCATGGACCGCATGGGCCTTTCCTGGGACCACATCCACGAGCTCAACCCGCGCCTGATCTTCGGTTCGGTCAAGGGCTTCAACGACGACTCGTCGTGGAACGACCTCAAGGTCTACGAGAACGTCGCGCAGGCCGCCGGTGGCGCCGCGTCCACCACGGGCTTCTGGGACGGACCGCCCACCATCAGCGGCTCGGCCCTCGGCGACAGCAACACCGGCATGCACCTGCTGATCGGCCTCCTTACCGCGATCATCCAGCGCAACGCGACCGGATTGGGCCAGAAGGTGTCGGTGTCCATGCAGGACGCCGTGCTCAACCTGACCCGGGTCAAGCTGCGCGACCAGCAGCGCCTGGAGAAGATCGGTTACCTGGAGGAGTACCCGCAGTACCCGAACGGCGAGTTCGGCGACACGGTGCCGCGTGGCGGCAACGCCGGCGGCGGCGGCCAGCCGGGCTGGATCCTGAAGTGCAAGGGCTGGGAGACCGACCCCAACGCCTACATCTACTTCACCATCCAGGAGCAGAACTGGAAGCGCACCGCCGAGGTCATCGGCCGGCCCGAGTGGGTCGAGGACCCGGAGTACGCCACCCCCCGGGCGCGTCAGTCGCACATCTTCGAGATCTTCGAGGAGATCGAGAAGTGGCTGGCCGACAAGACCAAGTACGAGGCGGTCGACATCCTGCGCAAGTGGGAGGTGCCCACCGCGCCCGTGCTCAGCATGAAGGAGCTCGCCGAGGACCCCGACATGCGCAAGAGCGGCACCATCGTGGAGGTCGAGCAGAAGGAGCGCGGCACGTTCCTGACCGTGGGCAGCCCGATCAAGTTCTCCTCCTTCAAGCCCGACATCGTCGGTGCGCCGCTGCTCGGCGAGCACACCGACGAGGTCCTCGCCGACCTGGGCTACGACGCGAACGACATCCGCAAGCTGCACGAAGGCAACGTCGTCGCCTGACCTGATCAGCCCGACCCAAGGCGGCTAGCAAAGGGCCCGCTGACCTGGATGTTCTCCAGGTCAGCGGGCCCTTTGGCGATGGCTGTGTATCACTACACTCACGGAGTGGGCGAAGTAACGATCCGAGACCTACGCAGCCACGGTCGCGCGCTAATGGAACGCGTGGAGCGCGGAGAAACGCTGACCGTGACCCGCTCCGATGTCCCGGTCGGAGAGCTACGCCCGCGACCCAGGTCTGTGAGCAGAACGGCGGCGGGTGTGCCCGCCGTTCTGCTCACACAGCTCGCGTCGCACCCACACAGCGGCCCAGGCCGCTGTGCCGAGCCACCGGCGCTGTGTCAGACCGCTTGCGCTGTGTGAGGCCACCGGCCGGCGGCTGCCAGCGCTGTGAGATACCCACCCATTGAAAGGCCGTCGCGATGGAACGACTCCCCCGGCTGACCAAGGCCGAGCTGAACGAGGAGCAGCTCGACCTGCATCGACTGATCACCTCGGGCCCGCGCGCTTCCGGGCCGCGGCTGGTCGAGCTCGAGGATGCGCAGGGCGCCCTCAACGGTCCCTTCGGCGTGATGCTGCACGTGCCCGCACTCGGTGGCCCCCTGCAGGAACTGGGCGCGGCCGTGCGATTCCGGACGCGGATGACCGATCGGACCCGGGAGATCGCGATCCTCGCCGTCGCCAACGCCACCGGCAGCGAGTTCGAACGCTACGCCCACGAGCGGATCGGACGGGCCGCCGGACTCACCGAGACGGAGCTCTCCGCGCTCCGCGACGGCACATTCACCTCGGCCGACCCGACCGAGGCCACCGCGTATGCCCTCTGCCGCAGGCTGCTGGATGTGGACCCTCGCCAGCCATGCAGCGACGAGGAGTACGCCGCGGCGGTCGAGGTGCTCAGCCCTGCAGGCATACTCGAGCTGACCGTCCTGGTGGGCTATTACCGCACCCTCGCGCAGCTCATGTCCGTCTTCGCCATCGGAGCCCCCGGATAGGGCGCATCCGGACTAACGCGCACGCGGCTGTGGAAACTAATTGCGCCCCACTTCACCCGGACGGTGCTACGGCCACGTACCCCGAGGGATGCCCCAAAATCGGTCATGGGTCGGGCCGAGTCCTACCGGCACCCTTGGCGGTCAACAGATGGCGCCCGAGCAACGACAGCGACATGCGGACCATCCCGATCTCGGCTTCGCTGACGCCGTCGCGGCGCAACAGAAGAAAATAGCGCGACTGGGTGCGGTCAGCGTGTGGATCAGGCCCGCCCGCTTGCCAGCACAGGTATCGCTCGGCGTGCCCGCTGTAGCGGCGCCGCCGCTCAAGTGGCACGTCGTGGCGGGTGAGCCAGACATTGAACCCAGCGATCAGCGCACCGACCGTCGTCGTCGAGTCAGCGGCGTGTTCGTGGGTGGGTGGTGTGACGGTGTGCCCCGGCCGATGCATACTCATGCTGGTCCGCTCACTCCGATCGATGTGTGCGAACCCTGATGCGGGACGCCTCGCGCGGACGGATCTTCCGCCATTTGTAGGAGTCCCTCGTTGCATCCGGACGACTCGAGATCACGTTTGGGTAAAGAACGTCGGTGACCGGGCGCCGTTGTGCCGGGGTTACTTGGGCGGCATCCGGATCGCGCCGTCCAGGCGGATGGTCTCGCCGTTCATGTAGTCGTTGGTGATCACCTCGAGTGCCATCGAGGCGAATTCGTCGGCGTGCCCGAGCCGGTTCGGGTAAACGACGCTCTCCCCCAACTTCGCCTTGAACGCCTCCGCCGCCTCACCACTCCCGTATATCGGGGTATCGATCAGGCCGGGGGCGATCGTGTTCACCCGGATCCCGTGCCTGGCCAGGTCACGGGCCATCGGCAAAGTCATCCCGACGACACCGCCCTTGGAGGCCGAGTACGGGGTCTGGCCGATCTGACCATCGAACGCCGCGGCCGACGCGGTATTCAGGATCGCGCCCCGGGAGGTGCCGTCCTCCAGCGGGTCGGTCTTCGCCATCGCGGAGGCCGCCAGCCGGGCGCAGTTGTAGCTGCCCACCAGGTTCACCCGGATGACGAACTCGAACTGCTCCAGCGGAATCGGGCTCAGGTCCCGGCCGATGATCCGCGCGGCCCGGCCAAGGCCGGCACTGTTCACCAGCACCCGCAGCGGACCCAACTCCGAGGCCAGCTCGACGGCGGCCTGCACCTGTGCCTCGTCGGCCACGTCAGCCTTGGCGAACTCGCCGCCGATCTCCTGGGCGACTGCCTTGCCGACCTGCTCGTTCAGGTCCAGCACGACGACCTTGGCACCGCGCGCCGCCAGCCGCCGCGCGGTCGCCTCGCCGAGCCCAGAAGCCCCTCCGGTGACGATGGCTGATGCACCCGCGATGTCCATACCGGTCCTTCCAATCATCCGCCGAGGCGTGATCCCCGATTGGTGATCTCCGCCTGCCTCCGGGACGACGTTACCGCGCCGGATCCGGCCGTACCGGTTAGCGCGCCGCCAGCCGTACACACGTCGAGAGTCAGGTCCGAACGGCGCGCTCGGCGGCCGAACTATCCGCGTCTCGGCGGCCGTAGAGGCGCAGGTTGCGGATGTCGTAGGTGAACAACTCCTCGACCGTGAAGAACTCGGATACGGCGGCGCGCAACGAGTCGGCGTCAAACATGGTGTGGTGGGCATTCCAGATCCACAGCGGCACCCCGCGCTGGTCGACGCCCTGGTGCGCCGCCCGCTCGGAATGCCCACCGAGGATCCAGAGATTCGCCTCCGCGGTGTCGATCTCGCCGTTCGCCCACTGGGTCGCGACGAACCGCGCGTCCGGAACGCCGATGTCGATACGCCCACCGGGCCGCAGGACCCGTGCCCATTCCCGCAGCGTTTCGGAGATCAGCTCGTAGCTCTGGTGCTCGAGCACGTGGTTGGCGCGCAGCGCCTCGACCGAACCGGTGGCGAAAGGCAGGCGGTCAATCGCGCAGCGCACCTCGATGTCCGGCAGCGCGAGCAGGTCGACGTGCAGGTCGTAGTCGGGGTGCGGCTTCTCCCCCGCGCCGATCTCCAGCTTCATGGCGTGGGCGGGGTGATCTTCCTGACAACCTTCGCGGGCCGCCCGGCGACCACCGTGTAGGGCGCCACGTCTTCCCGGACCAGCGACCCGCCGGCCACGACGGCGTGCTCACCGATCGTGACCGGCCCGAGGACCAGAACGTGGCTGGCGAGCCAGACACCCTCGCCGATCACCACATCGCGCCCGGACCGGGGAAACGCCAGCTGGCGGGCACGCCCGAACTGCTCAATGTCGTGGGTGCCGGTAAGCACCGCGACGTCGTGGCCGAAGAACGCGTACTCGCCGATGGTGATCGTGCCGCCCGACATATTGAACAGTGCGTTGTTGACCACGGCGGTGTCGGGCAGGTGCAATCGGGAGCGATCCCCGTGCCAGCGGTAGGAATAGAGCGCATCAAGCTTGAGCTCCTCCACCTGCTGGGCCACCTTCTCCGCGACCAGCGCGTCCAGCGGGCCGCGAATGACGCGGCCGATCAGGCGGTCAAACAGTCGCACCCGTCGTCTCCTTGTTCACGTAATGGGCCCACATGCGGGCACGCCGCAGTACCGGACAGTAGCCGACCGAGCCGCCTGACTAGCGGATCAAAGCCGAAATGGCGGTGGGCGATTGCTTCGTTATGGTCCAGCAACGCCGGGTCGGGGTCCGCCAGAAACGCTCGCAACGGGGCGGGGTCGGCCACGTCGAACCATCGGAAGCCGAACGTGGCGAGCTCGCGACCAACTGGGAACTCCCCGACCGCGATCGGTTTACGGTGCAGCGCGGATTCGATCAAGGGCAGTCCGAAACCTTCCCACGACGACGGAAGCACGACAGCGTCGCAGGCCGCGTAGGCGCCAGCCATCCCCGTGCCCATCGGCAACCGACGCCGCACAGGTACCGGGGCGTCCCGCAGCAGCCCTTCCAGCACGCCTTCGTAACCCTCCTCCGCCGGCCCGGTCACCCAGTACGTGCCACCAAGCGAAGCCGCGAAGGCGAGTCCGACGTCGACGTTCTTGCGCGCGATCGCACGCGTGGGCTGCAGGATCAGCGGACGCCGCGGCGGTACCCGCAACCGGCGCCGCACCACATTGCGCTGCCAAGGGCAGGGCCGCTCGGCGAAACCGTGATAGATCGTCGTCGCTGCGATACCCCGATGGGCGGCCAGCGATCGACGGGCAGACTCGGTGATCGTGACATGACGCCACGCCGGATCGTCCGGCGGCCAGGTGCTGATGTCGGCATAGCGTTCGCGCTCCCACGGCAGGTCGTGGTGGCGCAGCACCGTGGGGCGCCCCGCGAGGTGGGCCGCGACCGCCTCGCCGGCCAGGCGGTTCATCGGCAACGAGCACACGTTGTCGAGCACCACCACATCCATCTCGTCCAAGGCCGCGGCCAGCTCGCGACGCGTGGGCGGGCGCGCGGCGTCCAACGCCAGCCCGGACACCAGCACGTCAGCCCGGCCGTCCCCGGCCACCGTGCGCACCCGCATACCCAAGCGACGCAGCGCCTTCACCCACACCGCCGCCGTCACCGAAACCCCGTCAGCCATCCCAAGCCGGTAGGACACCATCGCCGCCCGCATACCCGACATCACCGCCATCCCAGAATCTTCTCCTCCCCACGGGGTCCCCCCGCCAAACATTGACCCTGGTCGAGCACCGGTCGTCCGCTCATGGCGTGGGCTGCCAGACCGCCAGGTGAGGCCTACACTGACCTCCAATCGCCCGTGACCCCGGCGAGTCGCCCCAGACCCCGGCGAAATGACATTTCCGTCAGCCGGAAGGCCACCACGTGACCACCCCCACCGCGCCGGATCGCACCTCCGGTGTCGCGACGAAACCCATGCTCGACGGCCAACGCCCACCTGCCGAGCGGCTAGTCGTGGGCATCTTCACCGCTACCCCGATGCTCGCGCTCATCGCCGCCGTCCCGTTGGCCTGGGGTTGGGGCCTGAGCTGGACCGACATCGGACTCGCGGCGGGTTTCTACCTGCTCTCCGGCCTCGGCGTGACCATCGGGTTCCACCGCTACTTCACCCACCGAGCGTTCAAGGCCAACCGCGGGCTGCGCAACGGCCTCGCCATCGCCGGCAGCTTGGCCCTGCAGGGCGACGTGATCACCTGGGTGGCCGACCACCGCCGCCACCACGCCTACGCCGACAAGGAAGGCGACCCGCACTCCCCCTGGCTGTACGGCACGACACCGGTCGCGCTGGCCAAGGGGTTCTGGCACGCACACACCGGCTGGCTGTTCGGCCGGGACCGGACCAACGCCGCCCGATTCACCCCAGATCTGCTCGCCGACCCCGACATTGCCCGGATCAGCCGCCAGTTCGGACTCTGGACGGTGCTCAGCCTGTCGACCCCGGCCCTACTCGGCGGCGTGATCAGCATGTCCTGGTGGGGCGCGCTCACCGCGTTCTTCTGGGCCGGGCTGGTCCGGGTGGCTGTGCTGCACCACATCACCTGGTCGATCAACTCGATCTGCCACATGATCGGAAACCGGCCATTCGCCGCCCAAGGCAAGGCGACGAACTTCTGGCCACTGGCGATCCTGTCCATGGGCGAGTCGTGGCACAACCTGCACCACGCCGACCCCACCTGCGCCCGCCACGGCGTGCAACGCGGCCAACTCGACATGTCCGCCCGCCTCATCCAAGGCTTCGAGAAACTCGGGTGGGCCCGGGACGTCCGCTGGCCCACTCCGGCCCGACTCGCCCGCCTCGCCCCAACCCAGGACGCGTGACCCGCACCAGCCGACTGCATTACCACCCGCTACGACAAGGGCCACCGGTGCTCTTGTGTGCTGGGGCGGGTCCAGCCCGCGCGTTGAGCGGTCACCAAATGTCTCCTCAGCAACGACAGTGAGGTGCGGACCATGCTGATTTCAGCTTCGCTCGTGCCGTCGCGGTCGAGCAGAAGGAAATAGCGCGCCTGAGTGCGGTCAGCGTGCAAGTCGGGTCCGCCGGCTTGCCAGCGCAGGAATTGCTCGGCGTGGGTGCTGTAGCGGCGTCGCCGCTGAGCTGGCACGTCTTGCCGGGTGAGCCACACGTTGAACCCAGAGATCACCGCATCGACCGTCGACGCCGAGTCGGCGGCGTGTTCGTGGGTGGGTGGCGCGACGGTGTGTGCCGGTTGGAGGGTGGCGTCAGCCGGGGAAAGCGACGCGGCGCCTGCTCCCTTCGGGAAGGGTCTTGCTCGTCGTAACGCCTCGGCGCGCTCCATATAGGATCTCCGTCGGTCTCTCGTGGACGGGTCCGCCGGGGGCTGGGGCGGTCAGGGCCCGCACAGCTTCTGCTGTGCCGGCGACGGAGGCAACCACCGCGGGGAAAACGATGTGTAAAGAGGTCGTTTCCTCGTATCGGTTCAGTCCGAGCTAGGCGCGAGGATGGAAGCCGGGGCCGCCGCCCCGAGGCAGCGACCCCGGCTGGTAGCCACCAGTCCGCTCCCCAGCGACGATGGCAAGCCTGGGGTCAGAGATGACAGGGTGCCTCATCGATCGTTGCCGCAACGACCGGCGAGCGCTACCACTCGAATGCCACAGTCAGAGCGAGCACCTCGGCCGCGCTCGCGGTCAGCCCCGCTCGCGCCCCTCGGCCGGTGCGTTGCGGGAAGCCTTGAGCGAGCCGGGGTGGGCCCTGGCGCTGGGGTCGTGGCGTGTCTTGACCAGGCTGGCCACGGTCACCACCGTCAGCACGACAGCGATCACCCCGAGGCTGACCGGGGTGGAGATCTCCGGTACCGACGGGCTGATGTCGACATGCCCCCAGTGCAGGATCAGCTTCACCCCGATGAACGCCAGAATGATCGCCAACCCGGTCGACAGGTACACCAGCCGGTCCAGCAGGCCCTTGACCAGGAAGAACAGCGCCCGCAACCCCAACAGGGCGAACGCGTTCGCCGCGAAGACGATGTAGGCCTCCTGGGTCACGCCGAACACCGCCGGAATCGAGTCCAAGGCGAACAGCAGGTCGATCCCGCCGATCGCGACCAGCACGATGAACAGCGGGGTGACCACCCGGCGCCCGTCGAGCCGGGCCACCAGCTTGCCGCCCAGGTAGTCGTCGGACACCGGCAGCAGCCGGCGGGCGGCCTTGACCACAACGTTGTCCTCGATGTCGGGGTCCTCGTCGCGGTGCCGGAACAGCTGGATCGCGGTGAAGACAAGCAGCAGCCCGAAGATCAGGAACATGAACGAGAACAGCGCCAAGAGCGTGGCCCCGAGCGCGATGAAGATCGCCCGCATGATGAGGGCAAGGACGATGCCGAATGTCAGCACCTTGTGCTGGTGTTCCTCGGGCACCGCGAACGTGGTCATGATGAGCACGAAGACGAACAGATTGTCGACCGACAGGCTTTTCTCCACGATGTAGCCGGCCAGGTATTCGGTGCCGAACTCGCTGCCGTGCGCCCACCACATCCACGCACCGAACAGCAGCGCCACCGCGATGTAGAACACCGACCAGGCGGTGGCCTCCCGGAACCCCACCCGGTGCGGCCGCAACGCGGCCAGCGTCAGGTCCAGCGCCAGCAGCGCAATGACCACCCCGATCGTCACCGCCCACGTCATTGCGCTGATGTCGAGCATGCGCCCCCCGTTTCATCGCCCTTACTCCGACACGACCAAGCGAATAGCAAAAAGGCCCGCCGACCGCAATGTTCTCCAAGTCGGCGGGCCTTTCGTGACCCTGTCAGACAATCCCCGAGCTCACCGATGCAGCCCCTGCTGGATCGCGCCGAACGCGCGGTCCAGGCTGTCGAACGGCGGGGTGTCGCCGTCGGCGAGCATCCACTCGTCGAGGGCGGTGCGGAACGTGGCCACCGCGATCCGGGCCAGCAGGGCGGACCGCAGCTCGCCGATCTCCGGGGATCTCTCCCGCAACACGACGGCGAGTGCGTCCTCCCACTGCGCGTGCTTGAGCAGGCTGTACGGCCGCAGGCTCGGCGTGCGCTCGATCATCACCGACACGGCGCGGACCTCGGCGGGCCGGTCGGTGAAGCTCGCACACATCGCGGTGAACACCGCGTGCAACGACACCAGCGGAGGCTCGTCGAGCGGCCGGCCGCGCAGTGACTCGGTGAGGACCGCGGTTGTGCCACGCGCCCACTCCATGACGATGTCACCCTTGGTCCCGAAGTAGCGGAACAAGGTCCGCCGGGACACCTCGGCGGCCTCGGCCACCTCGTCGACCGTGGTGGCGTCGAAACCCCGCTGCGCGAACAACCGGATGCCCACCGCGACCAGTTCCGCGCGCTGCCGCTCCTGCTTGCGCTCCCGCAGTCCGCCCTCGGTCATGGCATTCAGGCGGGCTGGTAGCCCATGATCGCCTTGACCTCGGTGAACTCGTCGAAGCCCTGCTCGCCCCACTCGCGGCCGTTGCCGGACTGCTTGTAGCCGCCGAAGGGCGCGGTGAAGTCGGGCCCGGCGCCGTTGATCCCGACCATGCCGGTACGGATCTTCGACGCGACCTGGAACGCGTGCGCCGGGTCGGCGGACTGCACCGCACCACCCAGCCCGTACTCGCTGTCGTTGGCGATCTGGATGGCTTCGTCCTCGTCCCGATACGTGATCACCGACAACACCGGGCCGAAGATCTCCTCCTGGGCGATCCGCATCTCGGGCGTGACGCCGACGAACACCGTCGGCCGCACGAAGTACCCCTTGTCCAGCCCGTCCGGCAGGCCGACACCGCCGACGACCGCTTCTGCGCCCTCGTCCAGGCCGGCCTGGATGAGACCCTGGACCTTGTCGAACTGGGCCTTGCTGACCAACGGCCCGAGCGCGGTCCCCTTCGACTGGGGATCACCGGTGCTGAAGCCCCCGGCGGCCTGCTTGATCAGCCCTACCAGCTCGTCGCGCTGATCCTCGTGCACCAGCAGCCGGGTGGTGGCGTTGCAACTCTGGCCGGTGTTCGGGAAGCAGCCGACGAGCGCGCCCTTGGCCGCCTTGGCGAGATCTGCGTCCGGCAGCACGATGTTGGCCGACTTGCCGCCCAGCTCCAGGGAGACCCGCTTCACCGTGTCGGCGGCGTTCTTGGACACCAGGATGCCGGCCCGGGTCGACCCGGTGAAGGAGACCATGTCGATGTCCGGGTGCGCGGACAGCACAGAGCCGACGCTCGGCCCGTCACCGTGCACCAGGTTGAACACCCCGGCCGGTACGCCGGCCTCCTCCAGGATCTCCGCCACCAGCACGGCGTTCAGCGGCGCGATCTCGCTCGGCTTGAGCACCATCGTGCAACCGGTGGCCAGCGCGGGCGCCACCTTGCACATGATCTGGTTCAGCGGCCAGTTCCACGGAGTGATCATCGCGCAGACACCGACCGGCTCGCGCCGCAACATCGTCGTGCCACGCACCTGCTCGAACGGGTAGTTGCGCAGGATCTCAACGGCGGTGAGCACGTGCCCAAGGCCGGCGGGCACCTGTGCCTGGTTGGCCAGCGACGTCGGAGCGCCCATCTCGGCGGTGACCGTGGCGGTCAGGTCCGCGAAGCGGCGCTTGTAGATCTCGGCGATCTTCTCCAGCAGGGCGAGGCGCTCCTCCCGGCTGGTCGAGGAGAAGGTCGGGAACGCGGCCTTGGCAGCGGCTACGGCCAGGTCGGCGTCGTGCTGGCCACCCATCGCGATCTGGGTGATGACCTGCTCGGTCGCCGGGTTGAGCACGTCCAGCACGGCGGACGACGTGGGCGTGACCCACTTCCCATCGATGTAGAACTTGGTAGCGTTCGCATACAGCTCAGTCATAGTGCGCGTCCTCTCGCAGAGCCTCGCCCCGGACGGGTGCCCCACCACGGTAGTGGCACTCAGTGCCATTTGTCATCTAGTGCCAGGGGCGGGTTAGAAACCCAATTTCAGCACCACCGTGACGGCGGCGAACCCATCCGCGCCGCCATCGCGCACCTCACCCGCGATCAGCTCGTCCAGTACGAACGGCGAGTCGTCAATGACGGAGTGAAGCGCTGACGGGCACCAGATGCGCTGCTGACCGCTGGCTATCCAGGTCTGGAGCTCACCCGATTGCCCGGGGCTCGACGGCGAGTGGCCTCACACAGCCGGCCTGGGCTCACACAGCCGGCCTGGCACGCTCACACAGCCCGCGGCGTGCTCACACAGCCGGCCAACGCGCTGTGCCGAGCCACGCGCGCTGTGCCGAGCCACGCGCGCTGTGTGAGCGCAGGAGCGGAGAGGGGCCTGGTCGGACGTTACTAGCAGAACAGGCTCAATTTGAGGGCCGACCCAGCCGCCTGAGCAGTTCGGCGGCGGTCACCCGCCGCAACGTCCTGCACTACGGCCTCGGCACGCGGCTCGCCCCGACCGCCGGGTGAGCAGGCAGCACGCCGTCGGGCCCTCACCGCGTTCACGCTCACCGACGACGTCCTCGACCGGATCGACGAGATCGTCCCGCTCGGCACCGATTGGGGCACGCTCGACCAGGCCTACCTACCCCAGCCGTTCAGCGCGCCCAGCCTCGCCGACCCGTCGATGTACGGCGCCCCCGCCTGGACCGCATCCCCTCACCGCTCGCGCACGGCGGGCGCATCCACAGCGCCCGCCGTGCTCCTAAACTCGGGAACGCATATTTGGCCGCCGCTAGGGCGACTGCAATACGTCACCACGAAAGCCCATCATCGCGCGCGAGCCTTGGGGCACCCGCAGGGCGAGGTGTGACCGACCAACCCTCAGTTCTCCTGGTGGTAGGCGTCTACGACCTCGGTGGGGATACGGCCTCGATCGTTGACCTTCATACCCTTGCTACGCGCCCACTCCCGGATCACCTGGTTCTGCTCCCGGTCCACCGTTGGACGGCGCACGGCCGAAATGGCCGATGCTTTCCGCCCGCCACCTGGCTTGCGAGCGGAGGCGACGTAGTCAGCCAAAGCCCCGCGCAACTTTTCAGCGTTCTTGCTAGACAGGTCGATCTCGTAGATCTTGCCGTCCAAGCCGAAGCTAACGGTCTCATCCGCCTGCGAACCGCTCAGGTCGTCAACCAGCGAAACCGTAACCTTCTGCGCCATTCTCATCCTCCACAAAGGCCCAAACGTGGGCAGCCCGCGATTCCCGGACCGGCCACACGCCGATCAACGCAGAGAATAAACCTCAATCAGAGAACTTGTCGAATCCGTCCCGCCTCGACCATCCGATCGGAGGGTGTCACGAATGAGCCAGACCGCAGGAACACCCGCACAAGGTACCCGCTACCAGCAAATACGGCACGATCCTCGCAACGACCGCACATCCCACGCCCATTTGCCTTGGCCGGTTTGAGGCCAAGTCCTCCACATGCCGTAGCTCAGCGGTCGCCTTCCCGCGGCTGAATCCGCCCGAGGCTCACTCAGCATGATCCAAGCAAACGGGTCGCCGTCCAGACGCGTCTCATCCGCGCCTCCATGCGACAGTCGCACCTCACGCGCCATACGCCTGACCTGCACCACAAGCCGATAAGGGCCCCTCGATCCCGACCAGCCGATCCCCAGCCGGCCGGCGCTCGACCGAAATCCGGGATAGCAGGCAATTCTCGAGCGGCTCCCGGAACAGCAACACCACCGTTGGAACGTGCCGCAGATCGACCCGCCCGCCCAGCCTCCGCGCCGCACCCACGAACTGAGCAAGCATGTCCCGAAACTTCTCCGCGTTCGCCGCCGCACAGTCCGCAGAAGCCCAAGAATTGTCGAAGCATCTCAACATCGAATAACACGATCCCGCATGCCGGCACAGGCCGCGTCCGCCTCCGCGCCCCAATCCGGGGGCGCGGCTTGAAGACGTATAGAAGGTTCTCAGCTGGCCAGCGGGATCGAGTGCGCCACTGATCGCGAGCTGGACACTCCCACCAGCCCTTGAAGTCCGACCACGAATGGCGGTCGCCCGGCCGGTGCTCATTCGCGATCGTCGCAAGCGGGCGCCGAACGGTCACAGCGAAGCACGCTGCCAACTGCTGGCATGGGGCCGGGGTCTGGGCGACCGATGGCGTACGCCCTCTGCTCAAAGGAGAGCAACCGGATGACGTCAATCATCATATTCGCCGCCGGAGCGGCGGTGTTAATCTACAGTGCCGAGAAGCTGATCACGTATCTGGTGGGCGCGGCTCGCGGCCTGGCGATCTCGCTGTTCCTACTGGCCATCCTGTTCACCGGGATCGAGTTCGACGACCTCGTCTTCGGCGTCGTGCTCAACCTGGAGGGTCTCGGCGACGTCGCGCTCGGCGTCATCTTCGGAACCGTGATCTCGATGACGGGGCTCGTGCTCGCGCTCGCCGCCCTCCTCGCGCCGTGCCGCGTGGAGATCCCGAAGGACTACATCGCGCTGTTCGCGATCGCGCCCCTGGTGCTGATCGGGCCAGCACTGCTCGGTGAACTCGGGGTCGTCTCCGGGATCGTGCTGGTCCTGCTGTTCGTGGTGTTCGTCGCCTACATCGCCTACCGCGAGTCCCGGCGGACAGTGCCGACGTTCCGGAGCGACGAAGTGCTCAAGGAACTGCGCGGCGCTGAGGTCGACGCGGTCATCGGGAAGACAGGGAGCGGAGGTGGTGCCGCGGACCATGACGGCGGGGACCTCTACCAGACCGGCCAGCTGAGCCGGGCGAGGTCGAACAACCGCCGCCCGTCGGTGCTGCTCCTGCTGTCGGTCCTCGCGCTGGTCGGCCTCGTCGTCGGTGCCTGGGCCATGACGGAGGGCACCGAGGGCATCCTGGAGAACTTCGCGATCAGCGGCACCGTCTTCGGGGCCACCATCGCGACGCTGGTGCTCTCCCTGGAGGACATCTTCTTGACCGTGGAGCCGGCCCGGCGGGGCGCGCCCGCGATCGGCGTCGGCAACGTCATCGGCAGCGTCGTGTTCTCGGTGACCGCGAAGCTGGGCATCATCGCCCTGGCCGGGGGCTCGCTCCTGATCACCCCAGATGTGTTCAGCTGGCACCTGCCCGCCCTGGTCGTGATCAACGGGTTCGCCGCCTACGCACTGTTCACCGGGCACCTGCGGCGCTGGCACGGTGCGGTACTGCTGGCCGGCTACATCGCCTACTGGGCCATCAGCTTCTCGGTATTCGGACTGGTGCCCGTCGAGGACGCCGGAGGCTCCGACGACGGCGCACAGCAGCCGGGCATCGAGGCCCCGGCGGTCCCGGGTGCGCCGAACGACGACGCGCCGGCCCCGGGGGTCCCCTAGCGTGGCGTCGAGTAGCGAGCCGAGCGGCGCCGCGCCGTCCACCGTCCGGGGGCTGCCGCGGCGGTGGGGAGAGCGACCACTACGGTACTGGGCGTGACAGCCGTCACCCGACCCGCTCCCGCCGCGATCCTCTCGCGTCGGTCACCGTTGGCGTTGACGAGCGCGTCGGTTGTGCTCGGGGTCGTGGCTCATGTGCTGGGCGGCGGTGGCGCCGCGGTCGACTGTGTGCCGCTACTGGTGGCCGCGGCGCTCGGCGTGCTGACGACGTTCGCCGCTCAGCAGGTGGCGGGTATCGGCCACCGCGGCGCACCCATCGCCGTGGCGATGCTCGGCGTTGGCCAACTGGGGATCCACCTGGCGCTCAGCGCGTCGCTTAGCTCCCATTTCGAGGCAGTCCCACAACACGCCTCACTGGGACTGCTCTCCGTGCTCGGCCTTCGGTGCGGCCTGATCGCCGCACACGCCGCGGCCACCGCGGTGCTGGTGGTGCTGCTCTTCGGCGCCCACCGGTCCGCCGAGTCGACGCTTCATCTGTTCTCGCACGCACGTCGGTGCACCCGCCTGCGCATCGTGCTGGCACCGCCACGTTCCGACGGGCGGATCACCGCGGTCGTGACCGCACCGGATCGGGTGCTTGCCTTCGCGGCTCAGCAGTGGCGGCCAGGCCAGGCCACGTCGCGCCGCGGACCACCGGTGGCGTTCGCTCAGTAGTCGGCGCTCCCCGGGCAACACCTACGCCGCCGCGTTCCACAACTCCTTACCGCCGGACCACCGGCGCTGGCACAGGTCAGCTGTCGACGCCCTCGAGCGGGCCTCGCAGCGGCCAGCCGCGCACGGCGCGCACGCGACCTCTCCGGAACGTCGACGTCCGCCGCGCACGCCACCCGCTCCGGATCCGGCGGACCTCCCACGCTGATCCGACTCCCCCATCCCTCTGCTCACTAAGGACCACTCATGACCAGTCCATCCACGACCGATCCCACCGTCGACCGGGATCTGCCAGCACAGGCGGATCAACCCGGATCGCAACCCATCACGGCCCGCTTTCCCGACGGCTCTCGGGAGCTGGTCGAAGAGCTGCGCTCCCGCCTCGCCAGCCACGATGCCGCCTCGGCACGCCGCCGCGAGAGTCTCGCCGTCGAGCTCGCCCGACAGGAGTCGCTCTGGGCAGCCAATGAGGAGACCCGGCTCCGCCAGCTCGCCGTAGCAACGAGGGAGTACGAGACGGCCCGCGGGGCTCACGACGCGCTGGCCGCGACCGCCACCACCGCGGCCGCCGAACTCTATGCGGCGAGCTGCCGCGCCGCGGCCCTGTTCAAAGCGGCCGTCCGGGCCGAGCGAGCGAAACGTGACGCCATGCCCGCCCTCGAGGCTGCCCGCCGAAAGATTTGCGACCTCGCGGGGGACACCCCAGATCCGTCGAACGTCGCCCTCCACGAGTTCGACTTCAAGGCGCACGACCCGAGACTGGGTATCTCGCAGTCCGCCCTGGAGGTGTTCCCCGAGCTCAGACGCGAACTGGCGCAGCTCCGCTCGTTCCAGCCCGTCCCTACCGAGCAGGTGCGAGACGGCGGTCCGCACGCGGCCACGAACGGCACTACCTCCTCGACGCCCTGCGGTCCGCCGGCTGAGACAGTGACCGGGTCGGACCAGCTCGACATCATCTTTCGCAAGTCGCAGGCAAAGCGGGACCGGGACGACGAGACCCGGCAGGTGCCCCTGCGGACCTGAGCGACCTAGCAGGCGTCAGACAACGCGGACCACGAGCGTCTTTGCAACGCTGTCGCCGAGCCGTTGGTGGCGGGCGCTGTTCAGCATAATGATCAACCCGACGAGGCCGCCGAAGAAGCCGTCCACGAAGAGCAGCAGCCACCGCAGGGTGAGCGCACCAAGGGTTGGCTGGCCGCCGTCCTCGGAGATGATCCGCAGCTTGAACCAGCGCATCGCCAGGGTTTGGCCGCCATGCGTGGACGGCCACCAGGCAAACACCAGCCACTGGACGGCGAGACTGAGCAGGACCATCAGGCCGAACGCGCCCATCAACAGGCTGCCGACCGCGGCACCACCGTCGCTGTAATTGCCTGCGGCCCCGATCAACCCGATGATTGCGATCCACAGCACGATCAACGGCACGGCCGCCAGCAGCCCGTCCACGATGTACTGCCCGACACGGGCGCCGACCACGGCCGTGGGGTCGTCCGCCGCCGAGGATCCCTGTTGGGGGTATCCCTGCACCGGATAGCCCGGCTGCGGGTAACCCTGGTAGCCCTGTCCGGGGTAGCCCTGGTGGTCCGACTGCGGGTACGCCGGTTGCCAGGCGTACTGCTGCCCCTGGTACGGCTGCTGCCCGTATTGAGGTGCACCGGCTTGCGACTGTTGGGACGGCTGTGCGTCCGGTGTGTCCTGCGGGTTCGTCATGTGCTTTCAGTCCCCCCTCTCGCGGCATTCAGCCACGAGTCTCGATTTGACCGGCACGATCGGCCAGATCAATCACTTCTTCACCAGGCTGACAGTGCTGATCCCTAGCAGCGAGAGTGCAGGCCCCCGAGTGCCGAGGGGAGATCCCCACCATGCCGGTGGGGATTGCGTCCCGCGCGACCGAGGCGGGTCAACCGTGGCCGGTCAAGGCAGGCCGGCCCAGCAGTGTGGCTAGCTCGCCGTGGCCACGCCAACCCGGCAGAAGTAGTCGGCGTGGTGCGCGAGCCCGTAGGGGGCCCGCCTCCCCAACAGAACTACGTGGCCGGCAGGGGGTGAACTCTCACACGTCTTCGAGACCGAACGGACACCTGCCGTTAACCTGATGGCTGATTTCGCTGTGCCCCGGGTGGTGCCGCACATACCGCACCCAGCCTCGACCCGGCAGACGCCACAGCACGTTCACCAGGAAGGTGAGACATGCGCCCGCGCGCTGACCGCTGCCGTTGTTGTGCCCGAACCACGCCGACCCGGGCCGGTGCCCGGTGACGCTGGCGCTCACCCGCGGCCCCGCGCTCTACCCCGCCGCACTCGCTCCGGTCCGCCGCACGCTGCTCGACGTGCTCGCCGAGACCGCCGCGAAGCACCCCAACGAGGCCGCGGTCGACGCCGGCGGCACGGTGCTCACCTATCGCAGGCTGGCCGAGGAGGTCGACATCGTCCGGCGCCGCCTCGCCTTTGCCGGCATCGGGGTCGGCGACCGCGTCGGCGTCCGGATCTCCTCCGGCACCGCCGAGCTGTACGTCGCGGTCCTCGCGGTCCTCGCCGCGGGCGCCGCGTACGTCCCGGTCGACGCCGACGACCCCGAGGAGCGGGCCGAGCTCGTGTTCGGCGAAGCCGGGGTGTGCGCGGTGCTCGGCGACAGCGGGTCCCTCACCACGCACCGCGCGCCGAACGGCACACCGGGCGCACCCGGCCCCGACGACGACGCGTGGATCATCTTCACGTCCGGCTCGACGGGCACGCCGAAGGGCGTCGCAGTCAGCCATGGCTCCGCCGCGGCGTTCGTCGACGCCGAGGCTCGCCTTTTCCTCACCGACGAGCCGATCCGGCCCGGTGACCGGGTTCTGGCGGGGCTGTCGGTCGCGTTCGACGCCTCCTGCGAGGAGATGTGGCTCGCCTGGCGGCACGGTGCCTGCCTGGTCCCGGCACCCCGGGCGCTGGTGCGTACCGGGGTCGACCTCGGACCGTGGCTGGAGGCGCAGCGGATCACGATCGTCTCCACCGTCCCGACGCTCGCCGCGCTCTGGCCGACGGAAGCGCTGGAAGACGTGCGCCTGCTGATCTTCGGCGGGGAGTCGTGCCCGCCCGAGCTGGCCGAGCGGGTGGCCGTCGAGGGCCGCGAGGTGTGGAACACCTACGGGCCGACCGAGGCCACCGTCGTCGCCTGCGCCGCCCAGCTCACCGGCGAGGGGCCGGTCCGGATCGGACTGCCGCTCGACGGGTGGGCACTCGCCGTCGTGGACAGCGCGGGCGACCCGGTCGCGATGGGCGAGAGCGGCGAGCTGGTGATCGGCGGAGTCGGCCTCGCCCGTTATCTGGACACGGCGAAGGACGCCGCGAAGTTCGCCGCGCTGCCCTCGCTGGGCTGGGAGCGCGCCTACCGCAGCGGTGATGTGGTCCGCGCGGACGAGGCCGGGCTGCTGTTCCTCGGGCGCGCCGACGAGCAGGTCAAGCTGGGCGGGCGGCGCATCGAGCTGGGCGAGGTCGACGCCGCGCTGCTCACGCTGCCCGGCGTCCGCGGCGCGGCGGCGGCCGTGCGCCGCACCCGGGCCGGTAACCAGGTGCTGGTGGGGTACGTGGTGCCGGAGGGCGAGCTGGACACCTTGGACATCACAGCCGCGTCGCTCGCCCTGCGCGAGCAGCTCCCCGGGGCGCTCGTGCCGCTGCTCGCGGTGATCGACGACCTGCCGACGCGCACGTCCGGCAAGGTCGACCGGGACGCACTGCCGTGGCCACTGCCGGCGGCCAGCGGCGTCGACCCCGTCGCGGCCGGCCTGCTGACCCCCACCGAGGGCTGGCTGGCCGAGGGCTGGGCGGAGATCATCGGCGTGTCGGTGGCCGACCCGGGGGCCGACTTCTTCAGCCACGGCGGCGGCAGCCTCACCGCGGCGCAGCTGGTGGCACGGATCCGCACCCGGCACCCGCGGGTGTCGGTCAACGACATCTACCTGAACCCGAAGCTGGGGTCGCTCGCCGCCCAGCTGGACACGCTGAGCGCGACCACGACCAGCCGGCGCGACGTCGCCCCGACGCCCCGGCATGCGGCGTTCGCGCAGGCGCTGCTGATGGCCCCGATCCTGGTGCTGGTCGGCCTGCGCTGGGCGAGCGTCGCCGCCGCGATCTCGACGACCGCCGCCTTCTTACTTCCCCGGGTGCTCCCCTGGGCGCCCGCGCCGTGGATGCCTGCAGCGCCGTGGTGGTCGCTCGCGGTGGCCTGGCTGGTGCTGTTCAGCCCGGCCGGCCGGGTCGGGATCGCGGCGGGCGGCGCCCGGCTGCTGCTGCGCGGCGTGCGTCCCGGCAGCTATCCGCGCGGCGGCTCGGTGCACGTGCGGCTGTGGGCGGCCACCCGCCTCGCGGAGCTGTCCGGCGCGACCGGCGTCTCCAGCGCGTCCTGGACCACCCGCTACGCGCGCGCGCTCGGCGCGAAGATCGGCAACGACGTCGACCTGCACTCCACCCCTCCCGTGACGGGCATGCTCAAGTTGGGGCGCGGCGCGGCCGTGGAGCCGGAGGTGGATCTCGCCGGCCACTGGGTTGACGGCGACGTCGTGCACATCGGCAAGATCCGGATCGGCGCCGGGGCCACCGTCGGCTCGCGCAGCACCCTGCTGCCGGGCACGCGGATCGGCAAGGGCGCCGAGATCGCCGCGGGGTCGACGGTGCGCGGCGCCGTCCCGGCCGGTCAGCGCTGGGCCGGCTCGCCGGCGGAGCGAACCGGCAAGAGTGGCGTGCGCTGGCCGTCGGCCCGGCCGCCGCGCTCGCGCACCTGGACGCTCGCCTACGGCGTCACGTCGATGCTGCTCGGACTCCTGCCCGCGGCGGCCGCGCTGCCGGCGCTCGTGATCGTCGCCACCGGGGTCGCCGAGAGCAGCGTCAGCGGAACGAGCATCGGCGGCGCCACGACGTCCCCCTCGGACGCGACGGGCCGGGCGCTGCTCATGGTCGCCCCCGCGACGCTGGCGTACCTGCTGGCGTACGCGGCGCTCGTCGTCGCCGGGGTGCGCCTGCTCGGCATCGGCATGGCCGAGGGCTTCCACCCGGTGCACAGCCGCGCCGGCTGGCAGGTCTGGACCACCGAGCGGCTGATGGGCATGGCTCGCACGAGCCTGTTCCCGCTGTACGCCAGCCAGTTCACCGCCGCGTGGCTGCGGTTGCTCGGCGCGAAGGTCGGCCGCGATGTGGAGGCGTCGACCGTGATCGCGTTGCCGAAGATGACCACGGTCGCGGACGGCGCGTTCCTCGCCGACGACACCATGGTCGGCACCTACGAACTCTCCGGCGGCTGGCTGCACGTAGCGCCGTCGCGCGTCGGCAAGCAGGCGTTTCTCGGCAACTCCGGCATGACCGCGCCGGGCCGCTCGGTGCCCAACCGCGGCCTCGTCGGCGTGCTGTCCGCGACACCGCGCAAGGCGAAGAAGGGCTCGTCGTGGCTCGGTCTGCCGCCGATGCCGCTGCGCAGGACGGTCGAGCGGGGCGACACGAGCCGCACGTTCAACCCGCCGCGCCAGCTCAAGATCGCCCGCGGGCTGATCGAGCTGTGCCGGGTGGTGCCGGTGATGTGCTCCGTCGCGCTCGCCGTGCTCGTCGTCGGACTGCTGATGGCGATCCAGGCCGCGGCCGGGTTCGGAGTGGCCGCGTTGCTCGCCGGCCCGCTGCTGCTCGCCGCCGGCGTCACGGCCGCCGGCGTGACGACGGCGATGAAGTGGCTGCTCGTGGGCCGGTTCCGACCGGTTGAACACCCGCTGTGGAGCTCGTTCGTCTGGCGCAACGAGCTGGCCGACACGTTCGTCGAGGTGCTGGCGGTGCCGTGGCTGGTCGGCCCGGCGAGCGGCACCCCGGTGCTGACGGCGGTTTTGCGGTCGATGGGCGCGAGCATCGGGCGCGGCGTGTGGCTGGAGACGTACTGGCTGCCCGAGTCCGACCTCGTGCGGCTCGGCGACGGCGCGACCGTCAACCGGGGCTGCGTCGTGCAGACTCACCTGTTCCATGATCGGATCATGAGCATGGACGAGGTACACATCGACGAGGGCGCGACCCTCGGGCCCAACGGGATCATCCTCCCGGGCGCGGGCATCGGCGCGGGGACGACCGTCGGGCCGGGATCGCTGGTCACCCGCGGCGACACCGTCCCGGCCGCGACCCGCTGGCTGGGCAACCCGATCACGACGTGGGGCTGAGCCGCAAACCGACGGTCGGCGCGGCCCGGTCGGGCGACCCGTACCTGCCCGCGCACGGCAACGGTGGGTACCGGGTCGAGCACTACGAGCTGGACATCGACTACAGGCTCACGGCCAACCGGCTCAGCGGACGGGCAGTGCTCACCGCCGTGGCCGACGCGCCGCTGAGCCGGTTCAGCCTCGACCTCGCCGCTTTCCGCGTGCCGAAGGTGCTCGTCGACGGCCGGCCGGCACGGTTCACGCAGTCCCGCTCGACGCGCAACGGCGACAAGCTGCACGTCACGCCGGCCCGGGCGGTCGAGGGCCGGTTCACCGTCGAGGTGCGCTACGTCGGCAACCCCGCACCGGTGTCCAGCCGATGGGGCGACGTCGGCTGGGACGAGCTGACCGACGGCGCGCTCGTCGCCAGCCAGCCCGTCGGCGCACCGTCCTGGTTCCCGTGCAACGACCACCCCTCGGACAAGGCGACCTACCGCATCGCCGTGACCACCGCGGCGCCGTACACGGTCGCCGCCACCGGTGTGCTCACCGCACGGCGGCGCTCGGCAGGCACGCGGACATGGGTGTACGAGCGGCCGGAGCCCACGGCGTCGTACCTGGTCAGCGTGCAGATCGGGCGCTACGACGAGATCGAGCTCGCCGCCGGCCCGGTGCCACAGGTCGCGCTGCTCCCGGCCCGGCTGCGCAAGAGCGCCGCGCGCGACCTCGGCCGGCATCCCGCGATGATGACCGCGCTGGAGGGCTTCTTCGGCCCGTACCCGTTCGCCAACTACCAGCTCGTCGTCACCGCAGACGAGCTGGAGGACCCGATCGAGGCCCAGGGAATGTCGATCTTCGGCGCGAACCATGTCGACGGCCGGCGCACCCACGAGCGGCTCGTCGTGCACGAGCTGGCGCACCAGTGGTTCGGCAACAGCCTCACGATCGCCGACTGGCGCCACATCTGGCTCAACGAAGGCTTCGCGACGTACGCGGAATGGCTGTGGTCGGAGGCGTCCGGCGGCCGCACCGCCGCTGTGCATGCCCGGGACTGGCACGCGCGGATGGCGGCGAAGCCGGCCGACCTCGTCCTTGCCGACCCGGGGCCGGCGCGGATGTTCGACGAGCGGGTCTACAAGCGCGGCGCCCTGGTGCTGCACGCGCTGCGCGGCCGGATGGGCGACGAGGCGTTCTTCGCGCTGCTGCGGGACTGGGCGGCGCGGCACCGGCACGCGACAGTGACCACCGCGCAGTTCGTCCAGCTGGCCGGGCAGCACGCCGCCGCAGACCTCTCGACGTTCTTCACCGCGTGGCTGCACCGGCCCGCGCTCCCCGGTATCGCCGAACGAGACCGCTGACGTTCGACGCCCCACCCGGGAGCGGCAAAACACGCATCGCCTCGAGATCGATCCGCGAACCACTCGGGGCACGATCCTCCGCGCGTCATCCGCCGTCGCCGGAATCGAGCGCAACAAACGCAGGAATGCACCGAATGGCATTTCCCGCGACGACCTGCTGCCCATTACCCACTGCACGCGCCGGCTCGTATCCCGTGCGCAGATGAGACGAGCGAGATGCGTTTTCCCGACCCCCGAGGCGCCGGCGAGGACGACGCCGTCGCCGCGCATCGCGTGGTTGAGCCGACGGTCGCCTGCGGGTGACCCACACCGCGCACGGGCGTCGGTCCCCTTGCGGGCGGGGCGAGATTCCTCGAAGATTGCCGCTCGGATGGCGACAGCCGCACTCCGGAATCAGGCACGGACCGCTCAGTCAGTACGTCGTTCCCTTGCGGCTAGCAAGGGTGGGGGTGTTGCGGCAATGTCGCTGAGTGCCGAGCGAGTGGCAATCGCAAACCAGGCCGTCCTGAAGACCTTCGAACAATCGAGTGTCTTCTGGCAGACCATCCCGCACTGGGACACCGGCGACCGGGGACAGCACAAAATTCGCGAGGACATCACTTTCTCCTCCGATGGCGCTCCGGATGACGAGGATCCGCAACCGGGCGAAGGACCCTTCGCATCGAAGCTGGTCGATATCTCCGACAATGCGTACGTCTTGTTTCGAGTGACGCTCGGGCAAGCAACGGCGCAGACTCCTGACCCGCTCCTGGCAGCTGTCATCGCACGTACCGTGCGTCTCGCCCGGCTGTTCGACGCCGAGGTTAGCGATGCGCTCACGGAGCGAACCAGCGTTCACGTTGATCTATTGAATACCGAACCTCCGGCCATCCTCACAGCCCTCCTTGAGGGCCGGAAACGCCTCGAAGACAGCGGCTTCCGTGCTCCGTCCTGCCTGATCGCCAGCACGCGCCACTACGGAATGCTCCACCAGTGGATTGACGGCGTCGCAGTCGCCGACGACCTGCTCAAGGCAGCCAGCGTTGGTTCACTGTCTCGGTCGTCGCAGCTCGACAAGCCGGACAGCGTGATGCTCATGCTCGGCCGCCGACAGGACATCGCGCATCGTTGCGCGGGCGAAGCCTCAGCCGGCGAGGAGCCTGTCGATCTGGCAGTCAGCGTGCCACCTAGCCTCGAGGTCATCGGAGACAACGGCCAGGGGGAGATCGAGCTGGGCGTGCGGGTCCGCTATGCGACCCGGGTCAAGGACGAGCGCGGCGTGATCGTGTTCAACCCACCACCACAATGACCCCCTTGGACGACTACCTCGCCTCGTGCCAACGAGCGTGCGAGGGCGAGATCCGACGGCTCTGCCAACCTACCGAGCACGGTTCGAACAGCCTCTTCGACCTGATCATGGACTATCCGCTGCGTGGCGGTAAGGCTCTTCGCCCCGCCCTGAGCATGGCGGCCTGCCTAGGGCTCGGCGGGCAGCTGGCGGCGATACTGCCCACGGCGGCGACCCTCGAGCTCTACCACAACGCCTTCCTCATCCACGACGACATCGAGGACGACTCGGTGCTGCGGCGGGGCCGACCGACCCTGCACGTCGACCACGGCATCCCGATCGCGGTCAACGTCGGCGACGCGATGATGTCGCTGTCGCTGCAGCCCTTGCTCGACAACGTCGAACGCGTCGGTCTCGGGCCGGCACTGCGCATCCTGCGGGCGGTCGCCCACATGACGCGACGGACCGTCGAAGGCCAGGCGATCGAGCTCGAGTGGGTCCGCTCCAACACCTGGGAGCTGGTCGACGCCGACTACCTGGCCATGGTCGAGCTGAAGACCAGCTGGTACTCGTTCATCACGCCCCTCCAGGTGGGCGCCATCGCCGCCAACGCCCGACCGGAACAGCTGGGGCCGCTCGAGTCGCTGGGCCGTCATCTCGGCGCCGCGTTCCAGATCACCGACGATCTGCTCAACCTGCGGGCCGACCCGGAGGACTACGGGAAGGAGATCGGCGGCGACCTGTGGGAGGGCAAGCGGACCCTGATGCTGCTGCACGCGCTGCGCACCGCGCCGCCCGCCGAGCGGCGGCGCGGGACGCGCATACTCGCCCACCCACGGCCGAACGCCGGCACGGCGGTGCGGGACGTCCGACTGTTGGACGAGCTGGTGGCCCAGGGCGAGCTTTCGCCGGCCGGCCGGACGCGGCTGCTGAGCTCGATGGACGGGTCGGGGTCGGGCGAGACAAAAACCCTCGACGACATCCGCTGGCTGTACGAACTGATCCAGCGCGCCGGCTCGCTCGAACACGCCCGCAAGGTGGCCGACCAACAGGCCGACGAGGCGGGCGCCGCACTCGCCGGCCTGAACTGGCTGCCCAGCAGCCGCCACCGGGACATGCTGCGCGACCTCGTCGACTACGTGCACGAACGCACCCGATGACTACCCCGAGCCCCGAGACACTGCTCGGCATGCTGGCCGAGCTGGACCGGATCCGGTCGCTGGTTGTCGAGCTCGTGGAGCGGGCCGCTCCGGGGCTGCTGCCGGCCCCGCCGGACGATTCCGGCGGAGGCGAGCACTCTGCGTACGAGCTGCTCCTCGGCGCCCGTCGCGCGGTGTTCGGTCACCCGGCGGCGGCCCGGAGCCTGCACGACCTGCTCGTCGCCGAGGGCCGCCGTTACGCCTCGACCCCGGCCGGGGCGCTGCTGCGCGACCGCCTGGTCGGCTCCGAGGGCGTCGACCAGCTGCGCCGCATCTGGGAGACGGTGAGCCTCAACGTTCTGGACGGTCCGGCGCCGCCCAGCGGTGTGCCCGACGCGTGGGCCGAGCTGCTCGCCGACGCGGTCACCGCCCACGGGCTCGACGAGACGGTGCTGGCCCGGCTGCGTCCGGAGGGGTTCGCCTGATGTTCGCCGACCCCCGCCCGGCACTGGGCGAGCAGAGCAGCTTCGTCAACGGCCTGCTCGGGCTGGCGAGCCTGGCCCGTTTCATTCGCGCGCTGGGCTCGGCCGGGGCGCCTCGACCGGGCCCGCCGGAGGAGGCCGACGACTTCGTACACCTGCTGCTGGCTGTGGTGAGCCTCGGTGAGGCGGCCGCCGACCTCGCCGCGCCCGAGCCCGACCGGACGCCGCCGGACCCGACCTCCGACGGTCCGCCGGACCCGCGCCCTGGCGAGTGGCTGCGATGAGGGTTCCGTCCGGCGCACCGGCGGCCGAGGTGATGTCGGACATGGCGGTGCTTGCCCGCGGTGACTTCCTGCGGGCCCCGGTGCTGGCCACCGCGCGACCGGAGGGCTACAAGGAGTGGCACCACTTCGCCGTCCACCGCCCCGGGTGGCGGCTGCTGGTGAACTTCAGCCTCGCCAACGAACCGCTGCCCGACCGGCCACTCCGGTTGGTCCCTCGGGTCATCGTGATCATTCACCAGGAGCGCTGGTCCGGTGTGGTAGAGCGGTTCACCGACGCCGACCTGCACGTCTCCGCCGACCTCGGCTCCGTCGCCATCGGCCGCCACAGCATGCGCATCGGTCCTGACGGCTACCGGATCACGATCGACTCGCCGGAGCGCGGCATCGGGGGCGAACTGCACCTGACGCCGGTCAGCCGGCCGTTCGTGGTGACCAACCAACCCGCCGGTTCGGGGCGGCTGAGCTGGCTGCTGGTCCCCCGGCTGCGGGCCACAGGCTGGTTCCGGGCCGGCGGCGTCGAGCACCGGCTGGCCGATGAGCCTGCCTACCACGACCACAATTGGGGCCGATTCCGCTGGGGCGAGGATTTCGGCTGGGAGTGGAGCTCGATCCTGCCCTCGAACTCCGGGGACCCGTGGTCGTTGGTGTTCACCAGGGTGACCGACCGTCGGCGGCTGCACAGCTTCTACCAGGCGCTTTTCGTCTGGCGTCATGACGAGTTGGTCGCTGTGTACCGGGACGCGGCGGTGCGGGCGGACTCACACGGGCTGCTCGCTCGCCCGCCCGATTGCACTCTGCCACCGCCCATGCGGCTGGTGCTCGGCGGCGAGGCTTGCGATGTGCCGGAGAGCGTGGAGATCACCGGCACCCGGTCGGGCGAGGTCATGCGAGCTGAGTTCCGGCCGGTGTCCTACGCCCGCCTCGCGCAGCCGAGCGAGGTCGACCTGGACCGATCGGTGGTGCTGTGCGAGACGAGCGGCACCGCCCACATCCGCGGCGTGGTCGACGGTGAGGAGCTCGACTTCACCGGCGACGGCGTGTTCGAGTGGCTCCATGGTTGAGCGGGCGGCCGGGGCACCGATCGAGTCGACCACCAGGTCGGTGGTCGGCGTGCTGCGCTGTTCGCTCGAGCACCTCGCCTCGGAGGTTCCGGAAAGCTACCGGCACCTGGTGGCCGAGCTGGATCGGCTGGTGGTCGAGGTCGTCGTCGACGGCGAGGTGTTCACCCTGCGGACGGGGCGCGGCCGGGTCGAGGTCGTGGACGGCCGCGCGGCGGCGGCCGGCGCGTCGATCGCCACAACGCGGGCCACCGTTCTCGACGTCCTGGATGCCGAGGTTGCGCTGGCGGAGGCCGTGGAGTCCGGCCGCCTCGACGTGCGCGGCTCCCTCGACGACGTACTGCGGGCCCACGACACCCTGACTGCCTACGTCCACGCGGCGATCCGCGCGTCCTCGGTGCCGGGGTTGATCGACGCACTGCGGAACACCCAGGACGGCGTCCGATGAGTGCTCAGCCCACAGTGCCGACACCCGCTTCCCGACGGCCGGTCCCGACGGCGGTCGTGATCGGCGCCGGCGTCGCCGGCCTCACCGCCGCCCACGAGCTCGTCGAACGCGGTTTCGACGTGACCGTCTACGAGCCCAAGGCAGACGAGCGGGCCCAGTTCGACGCCGCGAGCGGTTACCCACCGGTGAAGCTGGGCGGCCTCGCCGCGTCGCAGTTCTCCACGGCAGGCGTCGGTGGTGGCAGGGCGCGACTGCGTCCGTTCCCGGGCCGGCGGGGCACTCCCCGGCCTCCGGAACGGGCGGTTGCGGGCGAGCACGGCTACCGGTTTTTCCCGGCCTATTACCTGCACCTCGGGGACCTGCTCGAGCGCATCCCGGTCTATGAGCCGACCTCCGAGAGCGGTCCCGCCAGGACCAGGTGGAGCCCGACGAGTCGCACGGTCATGGACAACATGCGCCGGGTGGTCGCCCAGGCCACCACGGTCGGTGGCAAGCCGTCGCTGATCTTCCCGCGCGAGGCACCCCGCACCCTGGCCGAGATGCTCACCGCCACCAACCAGCTCGCGCAGCTCGGCTTCAGCCCGACCGATGTCAGCACGTTCAGCGCACGGCTGCTGCGCTACCTCGTGACCAGCCCACTGCGTCGAGCCGCCGAACTCGAGCACGTGTCGGCCTACGACTTCTTCCTCGGGCAGGCCGGCGGGCAGCGGCAGTTCGGCTACACGCCGCCGTTCGAGTCGTTCATCCTCGGCATGCCGAAGGTTCTGGCCGCCTTCGACTCGCGCTGGGGGGACGCTCGCACCAACCTCACCACCTACCTGCAGCTGCAGATGCAGATGAGCCGCAGCGACAACAAGGCCGACGGCGTGCTGAACGGTCCGACCAGCGAGTCGTGGTTCGACCACTGGTACCGCCACCTCGCCCGGCTCGGCGTCCGTTTTGTACTCGGCGCCGCGCACGGGCTCGAGCCACCTCGGGCCGAGGCGACCGTGCCGGCCCACCTCCGGCCCCGAGCGACGGTGGTGCTGGCCGACGGGACCCGCCTCACCCCGGACTACGTCGTCGTGGCCGCGGACGCTCCGACCGCCGAGAGCATCACCGCGCCGCTGCGCGCGGCCGGCACCGGAGGGACCGTGGTGGGGCTCGACGGCTTCACCACCAGCGTCCCCCCGCCCGCTGGCCCCTTGCAGGACGCGACGACCCGGCCGAGGAGCCGGCGGGATCCTCTCGACATGAGCGAGACGGGACGGGTGCCGTGGGACCGCTTCCAGACGCTCGCCGGCATCCAGTACTACTTCGACACCGCGTTCCAGCTGGTGCGCGGGCACGTGTACCACTCCGGATCCGACTGGGGCCTGTCCTCGATCAATCAGCAGGGTCTGTGGGAGAGGCGCCCGGCCCTGGTCAGGGACGGCCACGTCGCGGTGCTGTCGGTGGACATCGGTGACTTCAACACCCCCTCGCGGCATCTGCTGGACGCCCACGGCCGTGGCAAGGCAGCCCGTGACTGCACGGCCGACGAGCTGGCCGCCGAGGTGTGGCGACAGATCGCCGCCGCCCTCACCAGCGACGTCGACAACGGGCCGGACGCCATCCTGCCGACGCCGGCGTGGTACGCGCTGGACCGCAACCTGGTCCTGACCGGCGCGGGAGAGGGCACCGATCGGCCGATCCGGAACGAGGCGCCCTATCTGGTTCCGATCGTCGGCGACTGGTCGAACCGGCCTGACGGCGAGCCCTGGAACCCCAACGGATCATCCTGGATCACCCGCCCCACCGAGGACCAATGGCTCGAGGATCTCGACTGGCGACACGTATGGCAGGCCCGCCACGGCGGCTATCAGGTGCACCACAACTCTGTGGTGTTCGCGGGTACCTGGACCAAGACCTTCACCCGGATGACGTCGATGGAGGCGGCCTGCGAGTCCGGCCGGCACGCCGTCAACGCCATCCTCGACCACTACGTCTGGGTGGAGACCGGCGGTGCCGACCGCCGGGAGAGCACGACGATCAACTGGCGGTTCCCCTTCGGTTTCCTCGACCAGGGCATCACCGGGCCGGTGCGACTGCCCTCCCCCGCCGGGGACTACTGCTTCGTGTTCGACGTCGAGAACCGTGAACCACTCGAGACCCGTGCGCTGCGGAACCTCGACTCGTCGTTCTTCCGCGCATCATTGCCGCACCCACTCGACGCGATGAACGCCGGTTCGTTCCTCTCCGCCGGGTCCACCGCCCCGCCGATTGCTGGAGGATTGCCGATGACCACCCCGCCGGACGCCTACACCGGTCAGCTGCTCACCTACCTGCAGGCTTGGCGGCAGTACCTCGAGCAGGTGGTTCAGGGAGCGGCCGGGGCGTCGCCGCCAGCAACGCTCTGGCCACCGCCCGCCGCTCCGGTCGCCGTGCCGCCGCCAGCACCGCCGCCGTGGCCGACGCCGCCGCCGGATGCCTCGGGTGCCTCGGTGTCCCCACCTGCCGCGCCGGTCGGCCTGGTCTCCCCGTGGCCGTTCACCCCGGCCGCGGCGGCGCCGACGGGGGCGGCACAGACCGGGGCGAGTGAGTTGCCGTCGTGGCCGCTCGATCGCCCCGTTCCGCCGGCTGAACAGCCGCCCGGCGGTACCGGGCCGGCGCCGGACGCGGCCGGGCGTTCGTCTCTCTACGCGGCCGACCTGGCGGCCCCGCCGTCGGTGGCGCCGGCGGGCCGAGAACCGGGGTCGGCGTTCCGCCAGTACGGCGCACCGGCGCCGAACGCGTTCGCCGCTCCGGCGGCATCATCGCTCTATCAGGCCGCGGCGAGCCCGGCGGCGGCACCGCCGACCACCGCATACCCCCTCGTCCAGCCACCGGAGCGGCCCGCCGTCCGACCCGGCACCAGGAGGCCTCACGCTTATAAAGACGAGCTCGTGCCGCCCGACCACGATGACGGGAGCAGGTGAGCTCTCGGGGATCTCGGTGCGGACAGCCGTATGCGGTCGGGCCGGACATCGGCCGCCGCGCTAGCTACTTGTCCAACAGCGCGACCGGGCCAGGCGCAACGACACCGTGTGCCATCGCCATGCAGTGGGCGATGTGCAGGGCGGCCACCTGGTCGCCCGGCACCGACTTACGGCAACGTTCGAAGGCGGCGCCGGCACGTTCGGCGTCGCCGGCATCGAAGAGCGAAAAGGCCTCATCGAAGGCGGACTGGGCACCACGTTTGGCCGCGCGCAGCGGCTCGGGATCCTCGTCGAACACCTCGTAGATCGTGACCGGCTGGCTGCGGTTCACCACCAACACGCGTTCCATCCGCCGGATGTCAAACTGGGCGCGGTCGATGAGGTCGGCATAGGTCCGTTCGCTGATCAACAGGTTGGAGCCATAGCGCTTGGTGGCGCTCTCCACCCGCGACGCCAGGTTCACCGCATCGCCGATGACCGTGAGGGCCAACCGGTTCACCCCGCCGACCAACCCCAAACCCACCTCGCCGGTGTTCACCCCGATCCCGATCCGCAGCTCATCGGAGCCCCTCGCTACCCGCTCCCGATTGTGCTCTCGCAGCGACCGCAACATCGCCAGTCCGGCTCGCACGGCATCGTCCGGCTCACCGTCGAACACCGCGAGGATCTCGTCGCCCCGCACGTCCTGCAGCAGCCCGTTGCAGGTGATGATCGGCAGCTCGACCGCTCCGAGGAAACCCATCGCCAGCTCGCTGGCCTCGGTCACGCTCATGCCCTCGAGCAGCGCGGTGTAGCCACGGATGTCGGCGATGAGAACGGTCATCCGGCGTTCCACCCGATGGCCCCGCTGGACCCGGCTGATGTCGGCGATGTCGAGGATGCCCAAGATCTCTCGGGGAATGAAACGCGACTGGGCGTCCACGAGAGAGCGCCGCTCCTCGCCCGCCCGCGTCAGCCGTGATTCCAACTCCAGGTTCCACAGCGCGGCCCCGGCCTGGGCACACATGGCGACGAGAGCGTCCTCATGCTCGGGAGCATGGGCCTGCCCCGGCCAGTCGTGCTCCGCGTACACCGCCCCGATCGTTTGCCCCCGCATCCGCACCGGTACCGCGATCGCCACCGTGGCGTGCGCATTGTGGCTACCGGGGGACTCGTGGGACGCTCCGTCGGGAGCCGCGACCATCAGGCTTCCGGTGCGCGCGGCGGCCTGCACGATCGAGGCGTCATAACGGACCGCGGCGCCCGTACCGTCGACCATCAGGACCCTCCCCGCCTCGCGCACGGCACGGGGCACTAGCAGTTCGCCCTCGCCGGTGAACAGCACAACGCGGGCCGCCCCGGTCGTCCGGGCCACCGTGCCCAGCAATGCCTCGGCCAACGCTTCCACGGTCGCGGCGCCGAACAGCGTCTGGGTGAGCCGGTGCATAGCGATCGGGTCGACCGCCCTCGCCCCGGCCCGGACAAGATCCTGGGTGCCTAACCAGGGGTGTGTGGTTTCGAGCTTCTCGATGCGGGCGGCCAGGCCCAGGCCCAGCCACTTCTCGTGCGCCGCGCGCACCATGACCCGGCTCAGCGACAGCCTTCCCGTCTGGGCGTACAAAGCGCCGGCCTCTTCATGCCCGAGGCCGCCGATCAACGGAAGTTGGTGCTCCTCTGCGAGGGCGATAGACCGGTCGAGATGGCGCTCCGCCCGGACGAGATCCCCTCGGGCGCGCGCCCAGACACCGCTGAGCAGCTCGTAAGGCGCCGCGTAGTTCGCCGGCGCGACCGCCGCCCACTTCCGGTGCAGTGCCATCGCCCGGTTTACCGCTCGGGCTGTCGAGCGCGTGCCCGGGGCCACCTCGATCCGGCTCAAGGCGTTCACCAAGTGGTAGAGCTGCATGTTGGATGTGCCCCGCATGCCGTCCAGGTATAGCCGGAGCTCGTCCGCATGGGGGATCCCACCGGTGACGTCGCCCTGCCAGAAGTGCAAGCCGAACTTGGTGATCGCCGCCGCGCTCAGCGCCACCACGTCGTTCTCCCGCCGCGCAATCGGCAGCACGTCCCGTTCGTCGTAGCCGCTCTCACCAGCCAGTAGGAAGGGATCGTCGGTGCGGCCCATGAGGTTGAGGCAGTACTGCTGCGTGGATCGGCACAACATGCTCGGCACCGGTTGCGAACGGATCTCCGGGATGATCGCCTGCGCCAGCGCGTCGATCTCGGCGAGTGGTCGGCCGGCCCAGAACGACTGGTAGATCAGGACGGCGGCTAGAAAGCCGGCGTACTCCACGTCATCGTTGTCGAGGGCAGTGTGGAACGACTCGAGCAGCTCGGGCAGCCCCTCGTGCATGGGGTGTCGCCAGTGCCGGATGAAATGAATGATCTGAAACTGGGTCTGCGGTCGAGCATCCCGGAACTCGGTGCGCTCGGTGAGCGCCAGAGCGACCTCCCCGAAGCGTTGGCTGCCGGCATAGTCCCCGAGCACGGCCAACAACACCCCGTAGCTGGAGATGGCGATCGGCGCGGTCGGTGCAAGGCCGCGGGTCAGGGTCAGCTCGATCTGTTTGGCCACGATGAGGGGGAAGAGCTCCGGCCGGGCGAGATAGGCGATGCTGCGCAGCTCCTCAAGGATCAGCTGCGCCTTGTGCGTTGACCGGTCCTCACAGCGTGGCAACCCGAGCAGTCGCTCATTGCTCCACCTGCGCATCGTCAGCTTCATTCGGAGGATGGCGGCTAGGAGCCGGGGCTTTCCGGGGGCCGGCGGAATCACCTGACCCAGCTCGTCGAGCGCTCGCAGCCCGGTCGCCAGCGCATCCTGGAGCCGATGCTGGGCAACCTGGCCCTTCAGGCGTAGGAAGGCCAGGTGGGCTCGGTCGGCCGAGTCGTGCAGCTCCTGCTCTGCCTCCGCCAGCAACGACTCCAGCAGCGGGAAGTCCGACACCAGCAGGGCAGCTTCCGCGGCGGCCAGCTGAGTCGTCCGGGTGAGTCCCGGATGAACGAGCCAGCGACTGGGTCCGAGGAGGGCGAGACTCGCACGGCAGCACGCGAGGGCCAGCGGACAGGAGGACTGCCGCCGAGCCAGCTCGGCGGCCCGGTGTGCTACCTCGGCGAAACTGGCGCGTTCGGCGCCCTCCGGCAGCGCGAGGCCGCCGATGCCCAGGTGACGGGCCGCCTCGAACAGGCGGCCATCGCCCAGCTCGACGAGATGCCGCCCGATGCGCAGATGGACCTCACGCCTGGCGTCCTCGGACATCGCCGCTCTCGCCGCCTCTGCGACCCGATCATGGCTGAAGCGGTACCAGACGTGACGGTCGATCACCGCGGCGATCTTGCGGCCGCCGGCGTCGACGACGTCGAGCAGGCGGAGATCGAGGGCATCCCAGAGCAGTTTGCCTACCACGTCCGTTGATCTCCCGGCCGCGACTCCGGCGTCCGCCAGGGAGAATTCGACTCCGACGCACGCCAGCGCGCCCAGCACAGCCCGGTCAGCCGACGAGAGTCGCCCTACTGCCTGTCCGACGACCTCCGGAGGCGCCGAGCCGGCCTCGGACGAGGCGAGCATGTGCAGGTCCCAGACTGCGCTCGCACTGTGTCCGACCTGTGTCAAGGCACCCGCGTACTGTGCCTGATGCAGCAGCTGACGGATCTCGAGTGGGTTGCCGCCGGTCCGCCGGTAGAACTCGGCCGCGACTTCCCGCAGCTCGGTACTGCCCCCGCAGACCTGGGCGAGCAACGACTCCACCTGCTCGACCGGCAGGGACCGCAGATCGAGCCGATCCACGTTCGTTGTGGAACCGGTAACGAGTGTCGGGTCGAACTCGCCGGCTCGGTGCGCACCGACCACCAGCAGATTGCGGATCGAGGTCGAAAGCAGCTCGCAGAGCAGCAACAACGAGTCCTGGTCGGCCCACTGCAGATCGTCGATCGCCAGGACCACCGGTCGATAGGACGCCGTAATGCCCACCATCCGAGCGGCGACCCGCCACAGTCGGTGGCGCCCATCGGCCACCTCATCGGCCCTGGCCGAGGGAGGTGTGCCGAACACCGCGTCCAGGCCGGGCACCACGGCGGCGAGGGCGCCCGCCGTTCGGGCGGACATCGCACGGTGAAGATCCGCGCGCCACGCGTCCCGTTCGCCTGAGCCGGTGGACTCCATCCCCCGGACCAGCGCACCGAGTGCCTCGCCGAGGGCGGAGTATGGCGAACTCGCGCCCTCGAGATACCTCCCGTAGCCGAAGACACCGCCCCGACTCGATACGTCGATTCCAAACACCTGCACCAGGGTCGATTTGCCCACTCCCGGCACACCGCTCACGAGCACACAGTCCCCGCCTCGGCGCCCGGCCAACTCGAGATCAAGGGCAAGGCGCGCCAGCTCAGCCTGCCGGCCGACGACGAGGCCGTCCAGATCCAGCCGCGGCGTGGTCACCGGCGAGCGCAAACTACAGCCGTTGCTAACTCATCGCGCACACTTCGTTCCCCGACACGCACTCCGTCCATTGCGCATCCTCCGCCCCCGGTCCATCCAGGAGGATAGCGGCTGGCCAGCCGCGCGCCCTGGCGCTTTTCGGTTGGAGTAACGACGAGCGCTGGATCGCTGACCTGCGGTAATCCACCGTCCGACATGTCGTGCATACTTCCCGCGACAAGTCGGACGAGAAGCCACAGGCAAGGTCAACGAGCACCCCAGGCGCGGGGTTGGCCCCCGCTCCCGCCCCGTCGGGCTTGGCCAGGTCGACGGGATGGCACCTTGTCGGAGCACGCGAGGGGTCAACCGCGCCCCGCGGAGGTATTAATCTAAGTAAAGGAGAGTATTCATGACCGCATCAATCACAATTATCGACATTTACTGCGTCAAAGAAGCCGCAGGTGTCGATCTACACTTGTGCCGTATATGCTGGCACGAGTCTCATAACCGCGCTCATAGCTCAGCACGTCTTTTGAGGCCCTCTAGATCGCGGATTTCCACAACGCGTCCGCGCACTGCGATGAGTCCTCGTGCGGCGAGCGACTGCAGTGCGCGGTTTACCGCCGGACGCGAGGCGCCGATCATTCCAGCAAGGTCGGACTGAGTGAACTCGCGGTCTAGGACAAGGCCTTGCGCGTGGGCATGTCGTGCGGAGATCTGCAGGAGAATCTTCGCCAGTCTCCCTCCGAGGTCAAGAAAAGCCAGGTCACCTACCTGCTCCGTGAGCTTCCGCACGAGCCGACCGATCGACTTCAGAAACTCGTCGGCAAGTCCAGGATTCTGACGCATCAGCTCCAGTAGCCGGTTTCTCGGCAGTATAAAGACCGATGTGGACTGCAATGCAACCACGGAGGCGGAGCGTAGCGATCCGTCGAGCAGCGCCAGCTCACCGAATATTTCGCCCGGTCCCAAGATGTTCAGCACCATCTCATCGCCACGCTCAGAAGTGAAAACGACCTTCGTAAGTCCATCGATCACAACATAGAGATGGTCTCCGAGATCACCCTGATGGCAGATGATCTGTCCAGCAGAGTAGTTCCTTGACCGACCTGCCCCCACCGTTGCCGTTATGCCCTCATTGCTGAGAACCCGAAACAACGATGTCGTCGCGAGCGCCTCGGCTACTGGTTGGTTGCGCCGCTGCTCCCCCTGGGGGAAGTTGCTGCTCCGCGCGGCCACGCAGGCAGTCTAGGTCGAAATTCCGTCGACCGCGGTTACACCCTCGGTCCATCCCATCCGTGGTCGGGCGCGAACTCTTCACCCTGACCTTGGTCGCTCACCGGCCGGAACTTGCGGTGCTCTGTGCCAAAGAAAACAACCGTGCTGTCACCGCGGACACAGTCGGCACGCCGCGCGTGCGCCATCGTTCTCAACCCAAGCACGATCACAGCCCAGGTGAGGCGCATCCGGAGGCCGCACGGGATCGGGTCGGTCGACGAGAGGGCAGGAAATGAGAATAACCGGTGCACAGAGCAGCTATACCGAGCTCAATGCGGTCCTCGAGCGAGCACGCCGCCAGCCGAGAACCGCGACGTCGATCAGCGAAGAGCAGCTGGTTGCGCTTCAGGCTCGCTGGACCCGCGCGCTGTCGGCACGGCTGGACCAGGCCATCGAGTTCGCCGGCTCACGGCCCCTGATCAAGGTGGTCGCGGAGGCCTGGCGCCAGCAGGGCATCGACCAGGACACCTTGCGCGGGGTGCTGGACCAGGCCGAGTCGCGCTGTCCCGCTCTTGCCGCCGCGATGGGCACGGAATTCCGATACCTCGCGCTCGCCGCCGGGTTGGTCGGTCTGGACGGCGCCACCGAGGACGCCGTCCGGGTAGGCCGTGACTACCGCGATCGGATCCGATCTGGAGATTCGGCGAGCTGGGATTCCTCCGCCGCATGACACCGGCCAGCGACGTCAATGGAAATCGACGTCCGCGCGGTCCGAGAATTTCGAACGGCTGGACGGAATCCACGAGGAGCAACGATGACCAAGAGCGATGTCGAACTAGATGGTCGATCGACCCCTCCTCGCCGAATGGTGGCCTGGCTGCGCCGTTACCTCCCGCTAGAGGTTGCGGGCACTGCGGCGACATTGTTGGGCGCGTACCTGACGTATCGTCAGACCGGTTCACTCGCGGCGGCCGCGATCGCGGGAACGGTCGCGGAGAGTGTCGGCTATTACGGCCTCGCGGCGACTCGCTCGTGGATAACATGGCACCGCGCGTCGCCCCGACCCGCACGACGCCGCCGATTGGCCACGTTCTGGCTTGTGTCGCGCGCAACGGTGCTCGAATTCGGGCCGGCCGAGATAGCGGATGTGGGCGCCCGCACCGTCCTGCTTTACCTCTTGCCATCTGTCCTGAATAACACCACCGCTGGCTGGCTCGTGGGGAAACTGCTGGCTGACGTCGTCTTCTACACCGTCGCCATTCTGAGCTTCGAGCGACACCGGAAACTGATCGTTCCGGTTCGGCTCCGCCCGCAGGGAGACTCCTGATGAATATGACGCATCGCACGGCGCTTCGGCACGACCTGCGGGTCTGGGCCCGCAACGTCGATCTGCGGGCGCTGATCCGCCGCAACGGGACCCCACTGCTGGTCCTCCAGCCTGAGCGGGCAGCTGCCCGGTACCGCGCACTGCGTAGCGCGCTGCCCTTCGTCCGCTTCCATTACGCGGTCAAGGCGCTCGACCATTGCGCGGTACTGCGTGCGGTGCACGGGGCGGGGGGCTTCTTCGAGGTGGCGTCCCGCTCGGAGCTCGATTCCGTCCAGGCGGTCGGCTCGGACCTGGGTGCTTGTCTGTACACCCATCCGATCAAGCGAACCTCGGACATCGACGACGCCTACCGCCGCGGCGTCCGCAAATTCGTGGTTGACAACGCACACGAAATCGAGAAGTTCATCGGTCGACCGGACGATATCCAGTTGCTCTTGCGGCTGTCGTTCCGTAACCCCGAAGCCAAGGTCGACCTGTCCGCGAAGTTCGGAGCTGAACCCGCCGACGCGGTCGATCTCGTCGCGTACGCGATCGAGAACGGCGTCCGGGTGAACGGCCTGAGCTTCCACGTTGGGAGCCAAACCAACAGCGCCCGACCGTATCGCGCGGCCATCAGCCAATGCCTGCGGCTCATCGACCAGATTCGCCTCGGACTCGACCATGAGTTGGAGATACTTGACATCGGTGGCGGCTTTCCCGTTGCTTACCGTGACGGCATTTGCAATGCGGACGACATCATCGAGGCCATCAGGGCATTGCTGACACCGCACGCACATCGTCTTACCGTGCTTGCCGAGCCCGGGCGATATGTCGTCGCGTCCTGCATGACCCTCATAACCACCGTGATCGGAGCTGGAACGCGGCAGGCAGTGCCGTGGTACTACCTGGACGACGGAGTGTACGGGGGGTATTCGAATGTTGCGTGGGAAGACGTTCATCCGTCGATTCTCTCGCTGAACGAGCTATGGGATCATCCACTGGCCCGGGTGGGCCCTCCCTCACCCGAATTCGAGCCCTGCGTTCTCGCCGGACCCACATGCGACAGCATCGACGTTATCGCGACGGATTACCCCATGCCGCGACTCGCTATTGGCGACCACCTCATCAGTCCAATGATGGGCGCCTACACCCTAGTGACATCCTGCGGATTCAACGGACTTCCGTCTCCTACCGTTGTTCAGGCCAGCAGATGTCGAATTGACGCAACCGGTTCACTCTGCGCCGAGCTGACACACAGGAAATCGGGCTGCGCCACCAGCCAAGGCAGAGAGGATCTGTTCAGTTATGAAGGCATTCGTAGCCATATGTAGCTCAATGGGTCAGGAAACGCTGACTGTCAACGTCGACGACTACGACCTTTTTATTGTCCTCACCGTCAGGAACGTCACTGTTCAGCTAACCCGAGACGAGGCCCGCCAAGTATCTGACGCTTTACGGGCGGCCGCAGTTCGGTATCCGTACGAAGACTCCCTCTAGATTCCATCTTGACCGGCGGATGCTCCGGTAGAAAATCCGATAGCCTGGCCCCGGAACTATTTACTCCCCCTGACGTGCGCAAGGTCGAAACTCAAATTGTGATTGGTGGGATGGCGGAGATGGTTGACAGCAGGGGTCCGTCGCTGAATGGTCAGCGACGGAGCAGCCTGGCGAGGGCTCGATTCGCCCGGCTGGAGCTGAATGAGCCACCATGGCGGCCGTCATCGGCATTGCTAGGTGCCGCTCGGGGCGCCCTTAACGATATCCACCGATACCCGAGCTGGGATGCCGCGGAACTGAGGAATGCGATTAGTGCGCGGTTCAACGTCCCACCGGGGTCAGTGGTGGTCAGCAACGGCAGCATCAGTGTGATTCAGCAAGCCCTTATCGCGGCCGGCCCAGGCGAGGTGGCCTACTGCTGGCCAAGCTTTGATGCTTTCCCGTCGTTGGTCGCGGGGCTTGGGATGACCTCCGCGCTCGCGGGGGTCAACGCGAACGGTGGGTGCGACCTGGACGATCTCGCCGCGAAGATCAGCCCGGTTACGAGGGGTGTGATCGTGTGTTCGCCCAACGCGCCGACCGGCGGGATTGTGTCGCGGGAGCGTTTCGAGCGCTTCCTGGACGAGATTCCGGACAATGTGCTGATAATCCTGGACGAGGCCTACGGAGAGTTCGTCGATGAGGCCGATGCCCTGCAGGCCTTGGACCTACTGGCCAGGTACGAGAACCTAGTCGTCACTCGCACCTTCTCCAAGGCCTACGGTATTGCCGGCCTGCGAGTCGGCTATGGCATCGCCCGGGAGCGCACCGCGGCAAAGATCGCCCGTACAGGCGTCCCGTATGCAATCACTGCGCCGACCGAGGCCGCGGCAATTGCGGCGCTCACCGACACCGCGGGACTCGAGCACAATGTATCGAAGATCAAAACAGAGCGGCGACGCCTCGCCGACGGGCTTCGACGCTTAGGTGCCAACGTCGAGGAAGGTCACGGCAACTTCGTGTGGGTGCCGCTGGGCGATGATTCCGAACGCATAAACGCGGCGCTCGCCCGTTCGAATATCGGGGTTAAGCATTACCGAGACGTTGGAGTTCGCATAACGGTGGGCAGCGCCGAGGACACTGACCGGGTACTTGCGACATGGTCGCGCCCCACGCTGTCGCGGCGATCCGACCGCGACCACTGGGTGGTGATCTCCACCGGAACGTTCCCGATGGAGACCAGCCCTCAGGGCCACCTCACCATCCCTGGGGTCAACGACCGCACTGCCGGCACCACGCAGCTTGCGGCAAATCTCGTCATGATGCCGCCCGGCGCCACCGCCAGTGGCCACGTGCACCACGATCACGAGACAATCGTCTATCTACTTGACGGCCATGCGGTCACATTCATGGGCACGCGGCAGGATCCAGTCGTCCAAGGCCCGGGCGAATTCTTGTTCATCCCGGCGGGAGTCGCGCACCTGCCTGCCAACCTTAGTACCCACAAGCCTGTCCTCGCGCTGGTCTGCCGATCTGATCCGAAATTCTACGAAAGCCTCGAGCTGCTACCAGACATCGACACCATCGCCCGCGACCTCCTACCTCCGCTTCGGCAGCAGCACGACGCAAAGGGCTCAACCTGACCTCGTCGAATCCACCTCTGCGCCCGCCCGGTCGGTGTTGCGTGTGTTTGTCGTCAATCGCAGGCCGCCCGTGAAATTGGAACGTCTGTGCCGAGGAAGACAACGGCGCTGTCACCGCGGACACAGTGGGCGCGCCGCGTCCGCGGCATCGTTCTTATTTCAGTTCGGCTCCGTCGCGCACATAACTCGGAATGTGGAGGCCAATCATGGGCAGGATCGGCGAACACGCGGTGGTGCTCGGCGCGAGCATGGGGGGTCTTCTCGCCGCCAGGGTCCTGTCAGATGCCTTCCAGCATGTCACGGTGATCGACCGTGATGTGCTGCCCACAGAGAGCGCCGATCGTCGAGGCGTGCCACAGGGTCGGCACGCCCACGCCCTGCTATCCCGTGGGGCACAGATCCTGGAGGAGTTGTTCCCCGGATTGCTGCTGGATCTGGTGGCCAGTGGTGTCCCAGTACTGCGCGATCTGTCGCAGATGCATGCCGCCCCCGGAGGGCACGTGTTCAGTCAGCAACCCCACCCACTGTCGGCGCCGGCGTACCAACCCAGCCGAGCGCACCTGGAGTGCCGGGTACGGGCTCGGGTGCGCGCGCTCCCCAACGTCAAGATCATGCAGTGCTGCGAAGCGCTCGGGCTGATCACGTCCACCGACCAGCAGCGAGTGACCGGGGCGCGAATCCTGCGCCACGGGATCCAGACAACCCAGGAGAGCCTCCACGCCGACCTGGTCGTCGACGCGACCGGTCGCGGTGGCCGAACCCCAGCCTGGCTACCGGCAATGGGCTACCGACCGCCGACAGAAGACCAAGTCCCGGTCCACGTCAAGTACGTGAGCCACCGGCTGCGACTCGCTCCGGGCGCATTGGGCGACACCTCGCTCGTGCTAGTCGGCGCGATACCCGGACGACCAGCCGCGCTGGTGCTGATCGAACAGGAGAACGACCGGTGGACCCTGTCACTGAGCGGATACGGCAACCACCATCCGCCCACCAACCCACATGGGTTCCTCCAGCTCGCCCAAGCCCTCGCCCCACCGCACGTCTTCACCGCAATCCGCGACGCCGAACCATTAGACGAGCCGGCTGTACATCGGTTCCCCGCGAACCTGCGCCGCCGCTACGACCACATGACTCAGTTCCCGGCCGGCCTGCTGGTGTTCGGCGACGCGATCTGCAGCTTCAACCCCATCTACGGTCAGGGCATGTCGGTAGCGGCGTTGGAGGCCATTGTACTGCGCGATTGCCTCGCCAAGGGCCAGAAAGATTTAGCGCGGCGGTTCTTCCGCGCGGCGGCAAGGCCAGTCAATATCGCATGGCAGTTGGCGGTCGGCGCCGACCTCGCTCTGCCTGAAGTGGCGGGCCATCGGACGCGCACCGTCCGCGCAACTAATGCCTATGTCGAGCGGGTGCTCACCGCAGCGGAACAGGACCCGGCGACCGGCGGGCAGTTCCTCGCCGTCACCGCATTGCTCGACCCACCAGCCCGGCTGTTTCGGCCTAGCATCATCCGACAGGCACTGATTGGCGGTCGGCGAAGTTACGCCAGCCACGGCAACGCCACCCAACCAACACGGGTATCTCCGGCTGCCAGCCAATCGCCCCGATCGCCAAACCGAACATGACTACTCGCCGACACCGCTGAGCCGGCCACAGTTGCCTGCTGAAATGTGAAAGGGCGACCAACATGACAATACGACTGTTCAGCGCTTCGTCTCCCAAGATCCAAGGAAATGCCATGGGACTGGAGTATCAGGAGCAAGTGCGGTACCGGTGCGCGGCTCTGCACGGCCGCCGTATGTACCCAGGTGCGCTCGGAGAACTAGTCCACCGAGAGCTAACCGCGTACGCCGATTTCGGATACCGCTTCAATGATGACGGATTGATCCCACGCCTCGCCGCGGCCATCCACGATGAAGTGCAACATCGGGCCGAACGCTTCAAAGAGGAATAGCGGGCCCCCTTCGCCGGGCAAGTGGCCACCAGTACTCCGGTCGTACACCAAGTCAGAGCCGGTTAGTTGAGGCCTGTTCAGCCGTATTTCGCCACGTTCAGCGACGCATCGTGCTCCTGCATTTGTTGCCGCAAGGAGAGATCGGACCCGCGAGCACTACCGGGCAGGGTAGCGTTGTGGGCATGGCGGTCACCGGCCAATCCGAGGATGACCGATCGACCGGCCCGACGAAGGGTTCTACCGCCCGACGCGCGTACCTGGCCGCCGAGTACGTCGGCGTGTTCTTCGTCCTGGTGATCATCTACACCGCCTATTGGCGCGGCACAAGTCCGATTCCGGTGCTGGTCGCGCTGGCTGCGGTGATCCTGGTCTACCTGCTTCGCTCCCCCGGCTATGACCGAGGCTCGCTGTGGCGGGCCAGCGCGCTGCCAAGTCAGCTACCGTCCATCGCTGGCCTGTGGGCGCGCCGCTCCTTGCCCTGCCGCGGCGGGCGAGGAGGCGGGTGAGCACGGCGCGATGGGGACGAGCCACACGTTCATGAGTGTGCAGGCCCGTGCAGTGCGTTGATGATGTCGGCGGGTCGGATGGGTAGCGTGGTGATCCGGACGCCCACCGCGTCGTATACGGCGTTGGTGACCGCGGCGGCGAATCCAGTGGCGGACAGCTCGCCGATGCCCTTGGCTCCGAGCGGTCCGGCGTGCTCGTCGAACTCGTCGACGAACGCGATGTCGATGGCGCTGGGGATGTCCGCGTTCACCGGCAACGCCACTCCCGCCAGGTTGGGTGAGTGCCAACGGCCCAGAGTCGGCTCGAAGTGGCTGGCTTCGAGTGTGGCCATCCCCCAGCCCCAGACGAGGCCGCCGATCATCTGGGATCGTGCGGTGCGGGCGTTGATGATGTGGCCAGCACTGTAGACGCCGGTGGCGCGACGCAGCCGGACCAGCCCGAGCTCGGGGTCGACGCCGACCTCGGCGAACACCGCGCCAAATGTTCGGGTGGCGTACTCGGCGGGGCCTGCGTCGGCCCAGGCGTCTCCGGGCAGGCGGAACGCACCTTCAGCGGTGAGCGGCCCTGGTAGATCGGCTAGCAGGTCGGTCAGCTTGACGTGGTGGTCGCCGTAGCAGAGCTCGCCGTTGTCGCAGTGCACCTGTGCGGCGGGCCAGCCGGCCAGCTCGGCGAGCTGGTCGCGCAGCTTGGTGGCCGCGTCCAGGGCGGCGGCGCCCACACCAATCGTGGTGCCCGAACCATAGGTTGGGCCGGCGAACGGCAACCCGCTGTCGCCCCAGAACAGTTCGACGTCGGCCGGGTCCAGGCCCAGCACACCCGCCACGACCTGCGGGAAGATTGTGCCGGGCCCCTGGCCGATATCGGTGAAGCCCACCGCGAGGCTGACCCTCCCCTGGGGGGTGATGCTCACCGTGGCCTGGGACGGGAACCGGAACTGACCCTGTGTGGCGTCTGCCATGCCAAATCCGATCCGCCACGGGCCGTCAGCGGTGCCGCCAGGCGCGCGCTCGTGCCAGCCGAAGCGACGAGCGCCCTCCTGGTAGGCCTCGCGCAGCTTCTTCGACGACCAAGGCCGGCCGCTGGCCGGCTCGCGTTCGGCGTAGTTGCGCAGCCGCAACTCCACCGGATCCAGCCCCGCCGCGCGGGCCAGCTCGTCCATTGCCACCCCG
>Ga0193743_1000156_pt1 | contig 53080 bp, 44 predicted proteins | sample L2c2metaG_FD_143038 | JGI IMG/M metagenome (GOLD analysis project Ga0193743, IMG submission 143038) | Soil microbial communities from a riparian zone of the East river system, Colorado, United States - L2c2 | ecosystem: Environmental > Terrestrial > Soil > Riparian zone | place: USA: East River... | reverse complement strand
CCGTCCAGGGATGGAAGGAAGCCCTCAACCGGTTCGGAATACTGTGGGAAGCTCGCTTCCCACAGTATTCCGCATAACCATTCACCAACTTCAACCAAGACGTTTACACAAAAGATTGGACACTACCACTATGAACGGCTCTCTCGCACTCTGGCAGGCTTCCACTATATGGCCTTCGCCTGCCTCATGCTCGCCCAACTCTTCAAACTACTTCACAGAAGTTGATAACAGCCTCTAGTCAGACGTCTGGCCGGGTGCCCCATCCTTGCAACGCTAAAGTGAGGTAGTTTCCCAAATCAGGAACTCGAACAACACAACTCGCAAAAACCTGCCAAATCACCCAACCCAATTCGCTACAATAAAAATAGAGCAAACAAATCAAAACGCCACCCAAGCGGTGGCGTTTTTCTTTTTGCTGACTCGCCGGCTTGCTGACACGCTGACTTGCTGTCACAAATCGGCCCATGAATCCTTATGCAAAACAAAGTTGACCGCGGGAGGCCACCTGTCGAACTAAGCCAGTTGAAGTGACAAAACCATAGGCCAGCAGCCGCTTTGTCGACCGCCCGCGGACTTCATGCCTTCTTTAGCACTTCCTTCGTAGCCTGCGACAAGTGGGCAAGGAGGTCACTTCCGTGGCAAAAGTACACGGTATTGAATTCAGCACCAATCAATCAGAGCTGGTAAAGGACCTGATTCGCGAATTACTCAAAGATGGAAACTGTGCAGTCTACGCGCTGCCTCATATGAAGCCGGATGGCGAGCTGCGAATGGCGTGTACTCCGCCTGCTCCCAGCCCAAGACGTCAGCACGGTGTCTTTCTGCGCATTCGCCCCGGAGCAAAGGCGGCAGTCGTCATCCGTCCGATGAACGCAAAGACAGGAGCGGAGCAGAGCAATATCACCAAGTACGTTCAGGAGGAGCTGCTGGAAATGATCCGGTCATGGCGCACGGAGGTTTCCGACATAAGGCCCGAACCACCCATCAAGATCGAACTCGACAAGGCAGCCTAGCAACAGGCCCAGACTGAATCGCGCCGTTAGAGTGGCGTTGGGAATGCGCCACTCTGAGGCGTCGGGCAAACAAAGCCGCCCGTAACCCCTGCAGCAAGACGAATTTAGCCGCAACCCATTTGTTTAGAAGCATTTATCCACAGAACCCCGAAAATCACCGAATTTCGCCCCGTAACTCCTTTGTTTGGACGATTTTGGAGGTAAGTCCTTTAGACCACCGAAGATAGCCGCCGGAGCACCCGCAACCACAATCCCATCAATGGTTTAGCGGAGAAAGAGGCCAAGGGGTGGGGGAGGGGGTGGTAGCCTCCGTCGCGGTCACTCCGCGCCCCAGCCAGCCAGCAAAGCCGTCGCTGCAAACAGTAAGGTATCGCCCACATAGTTGATCCCTTCCACCGCGAGTGGAGAGTGGATCTCCGTCATCAGGATCGGTACGTAGAAGAAGATCGTCAGCAGCACCAGCACCGTGCCCGCGCCGGCTGCCGCAATACGGCGAGTGCGGCGCATCATCAGCCCCACGCCCGCGGCGAGCAACGTTGCCCCGACGAAATAGGAAATCAGCATCGGCGCCGGTATCCATGACGGCGTCATCTTCTCCAACGGCACACCGGGCACATTCCGCGGGAAGAGAAAGTGCTCGATCGCATAGAAGACGAACACACACGCGACGATGATCCGCCCCACAGTCATCAGCATGTGGCCCGCCGATCGCGCGCGCGGCCACAGGCTGCCCGCCAGTACCATCGCGCCCCCGGCAAAGGCTGTTTCGCGCACCGTGAGCGTCCAGAACAGCCGCTCATGGATCTGCTTCGGCAGGTTGGGCAAGTCGATCGTGGCAACGATGATCAGGAACAGCACAGCAAGCAGGAGCGCCGACCAGCGCACACATCGCCACGCGATCAAGCTGATAGCCGCGGCCAGCAGAGCAATGCCCACGAAGTAGGTCCAGAACAGAGGCCCCGGCAGCCATCGCGGCACAATGCCCATCAGATCCCGTGCCGCCAGAAAATGTTCGGCGGCAAAGATCGCCAGCGCGACCGCTTCAAAGACAGGCCCAAGCACCAGAATCCTGCCCGCGCCCGAAGCCGCCGCAAACCGCGGCCTGACAAGAACAAGTCCCGCCACCAGCGCGGCGGTTCCCGCTCCAATCATCCCCCAGGTCTCTACAGACATAGATAAGGAGAGATATTACAGCGAGCAGGTCTGCGTTCATCGACGATTGTGACGATCCGTATTGGCAACGTGACTATGTCACCGGAGGCAGCGGAAACATCTCCCGCACCAGCGCCAGCCCTTCCTCCGTCGTCGTGATCATCCCTTCGAGCTGCGCATCCTCCGCCGCGTCCAGCATCTCCCGGAACCCCGGCCCCGGCCGGTAGCCCGCCGCGATCAGCTTCGCCCCCGTCACCAGCAACCGGGGGCGTACCTCCTCCACCGGTGCCGCCTCATAGCGAGCCTTCGCAAAATCGTAAAGTTCCAGCCGGTTGTTGCTCGACGTCACATCCAGCCGGTGCAGTTCCAGGTGCTCCGGAAACTTCGGCAGCCGGAAGAACCGCTTCAGCGTCGACTCCTTCATCTTCCCCACATCGCCGAAGCGCATGTGGTTCGCCACCAGCGACAGGATCTGCTCCGTCTCCTCGTTGGAGAAACGCAGCCGCCGGCAGATCGCCGCCGCCATCCGCGTCCCCACCTCCGCATGCCCGTTGAAGCGGATACGATCCGCCACCATATAGGTAGGCGGCTTGCCCACATCGTGCAGCAGCGCCCCCCACGCCAAGGTCGGCGAGCACCCCGGTGCCAGCTTCTCCAGCAGCAGCAGCGTGTGCACCCACACATCCCCCTCCGGGTGCCACTCCGGCGGCTGCTCCACGCCTCGCATCGCCGCCACCTCCGGCAGCACCTGCTGCAATAGCCCGGTAGCCTCCAGCATTCCAAAAGCCGCCGCCGCATGCCCTTCCGTTAGCATCCGCGTCTGCTCATCCCGCATCCGCTCGCGGCTCACCTGCCCGATCTCGCTCGCCAGCACGCGGATCGCCGCGAAGGTCTCGCGTTCAATGCTGAACCCGAACCGCGCCGCAAACCGCACTGCGCGCAGCATCCGCAGCTTGTCCTCGCTGAAGCGCCGCATCGGCTTCCCGATCGCGCGCACCACGCCGGCCTTCAGGTCCGCGCGCCCGCCCACATAATCCAGCACCGCCGCAGCCGCGTCGCCGCTCGCCAGGTAGCTGTCCACATCCAGCAGCATCCCGTTGATGGTGAAGTCGCGCCGCAGCACATCGTGCTTCGGATCGTCCGTGTACGCCACCTCATCCGGCCGCCGCCCATCGCTGTACGCACCGTCGGACCGGAACGTCGCCACCTCGGTGACGATCTCCTGCCCGTCTACCTTGAGCGGCACCAGCACCACACCGAAGTGCGCCCCCACGCCGAAGGCCTTCCCGAACAGCGCCATCACCGCATCCGGACGTGCATCCGTAGCCACGTCGTAGTCCTTCGGCGCATGGCCCATCAGCAGGTCGCGCACGCACCCGCCGACGAGGTACGCGCGATGCCCCGCGCCCGCAAGGCCGTGCACCACAGCCGTTGCCGCCTCCAACCCGACGCTGAGCGCAACCGTCACCCCACTAGTGAAGCACTACTGCCGCGTCGATGCACCCACGATGTGGCACTACTATGGAGGATGGTGAATGACCCTACATACAGCGGCTCTGGCCGTGTCGGTGAGACGCGGGGAGGATTGATCCTGGGCATCGAGAGCTCCTGCGACGAGACCGCCGCCGCCGTGGTCGAGCGCGGCTCCCGCCAGCTCTCCAACGTCGTCGCATCGCAGATAGCCATCCACTCCCCCTACGGTGGCGTCGTCCCCGAGCTCGCCTCGCGCGAGCACCTCCGCGCCATCGTCCCCGTCGTCGAAGCCGCTATCCGCGAAGCCGGCGTCACCATGGGCGGAGCGGGGTTGGGTATGAAGGACCTCGACGCCATCGCCGTCACCGAAGGCCCCGGCCTCGCCGGCGCGCTGCTCGTCGGCATCGGCTACGCCAAGGCCCTCGCCTACGCGCTCGGCAAGCCGCTCATCGCCGTCAACCACCTCGAAGGCCACATCCACGCCGTGCTGCTGGAGCACGCAGCCGCCCTCCCACCCGCCGGCCCCCTCCTCGCATTAGTCGTCTCCGGCGGCCACACCCACCTCTATCTAGCCGACCACCGCAACGCCACCTGGCACTACCGCAACGTCGGCCACACCGTCGACGACGCCGCCGGCGAGGCCTTCGACAAGGTCGCCAAGCTCCTCGGCCTCGGCTACCCCGGCGGCCCCTGGATCGACACGCTGGCCCCCCAAGGCAACCCCAACGCAGTCAAGTTCACCTTCGCGCAGATCAAGCCCAAAGTGCATCGCGGCGGCCAACGACCCTCCGACGCACCTCACCTCTTCAGCTTCAGCGGCATCAAGACCGCCGTGCTCCGCTACGTCGAAACCCACGCCATGGCCGCCTCCATCGCCGCGCGCCGTCAGCAGCTAACCCCGGTCGCAAAGCCCGCCGACGCCCTCGCGTGCTGCGACCAGCAAACCCTCGACCTCGTCGCCTCCTTCCAGCGCGCCGTCGTCGATGACCTCAAGCGCAAGACCTTCGCCGCAGCCGAGCACTACGGTGCACACGGCCTGCTCATCTCCGGCGGCGTGGCTGCGAACCGCGAACTCCGCGCCCGCTTCACCGCCGCCGCAACCGAACGCGGCCTGCCCATCGCCTTTCCCGCGCTCGCTCTGTCCACAGATAACGCCGCCATGATCGCCGCCGCAGCCTGGCCAAAACTCGTCGCTGGGGACTTCGCCCCGCCCTCGCTCTCCGCGCGCGCCAGTCTCCCCCTCGGCCAGTGAAGGACACTTCGCAGTTCGTCTTGCGCGTCGCTTGCTATTCCGTAATAGCTGGCTGCTTGCTGGTAGAAGGAGCCACTTTAGCTTTCGCGAACTTCTCTTATTGGGCTCCTTGGTACATATTCGTCATCGGCTTCTTTTGGGTTATCACTTGTATTGCCGCCGTTTATGAAACGATTCGTTCACGTCCAATCCTGGTCTTGCTAGCTAGCATTCTGCTTTTCTTGGTTTCGGCAGTTCTAGGGTGGCTTTATTCCTCCGAGGAACGAACACTGGTGCGGTTTCTGTACCAGCACTCCTTGGAATTGGGTGTCATCCTTTCCTCGCTGGTCCTCTGCTTCATCCCCGAGAAAGCGAGTCCACGGAATAGCTAACTCGCTGGCTGGCTGACTGGTTTTCTTTCCCAACTCCCGTAAAATCACAGGGAACCCCACGAACGCATGACACTTCACCTCTTCAACACTCTCAGCACACAGCTCGAACCTCTCGCCCCCGCCGACGGCAAAGCCCTCACCCTCTACGCCTGCGGCCCCACCGTCTACGACTACGGCCACATCGGCAACTTCCGCACCTTTCTGCATGTCGATCTGCTGCGCCGCTTTCTCGAGCAACAGGGCGTCGTCGTCAAGCACGTCATGAACATCACCGACGTCGACGACAAGATCATCCGCAACGCCGCCGCGCAAGGCGTCTCCATCGCCGATTACACGCCCCGCTACGAGCGGGCTTTCCTCGAAGACCTGCGCGCCCTCGGCTGCCTCGACCCGGTCATCATGCCGCACGCCACCGAGAACATCCCGGAGATGGTCGCGCTCATCCAGAAGCTCGAGCAGAGCGGACTCGCCTATCGCACCGAGGACGGCTCCTGGTACTTCCGCATCAACGGCGATCCCGACTACGGCAAGCTCTCCAAAAAAGACCTCAGCGGCAACACCGCCGGTGCGCGCGTCGACGTCGATGAGTACGAGAAGGACTCCGCCTCGGACTTCGCCATGTGGAAGGCCGCGAAGCCCGGCGAGCACGCGTGGGATACCGCGCTCGGCCACGGCCGCCCCGGCTGGCACATCGAGTGCTCCGCCATGGCGATGAAGTATCTCGGCCAAACCCTCGACCTGCACGCCGGCGGCGAAGATCTGATGTTTCCGCATCACGAGAACGAGATCGCGCAGTCGGAATCCGCCACCGGCAAGACCTTCGCGCGTCACTGGATGCATGTGCGCTTCCTGCTCGTCGAAGGGCGCAAGATGTCGAAGTCCGAAGGGAACTTCTTTACCCTCCGCGACCTTCTGCTGCGCGGCTATCGCGCTTCAGCCATCCGCTTTCTGCTGCTCTCCGTTCCCTATCGCCATCAACTCAACTTCACCTTCGACGGCCTCGCGGAATCCGCCTCTGCCGTGGAACGCCTGCGCACCTTCCGGCAGCGCGTCCAGCACGGCCCATGGCCGCAGGGCGAAAACGCAGAGCTGCTCGCGCAATCGCACGAAGCTGCCCGCGCGTTTACCGCGGCCCTGGCCAACGACCTCAACACCGCCGAGGCTCGCGCCGCCATCTTCGATCTGGTGCGCCACGCCAACACCGCCGCCGACCACGGCAAGCTCGCGCAGGGCAACGTCCAGCCCATCCTTCACGCGCTCACGCTCTTCGATCAGGTCTTCAACGTCATCGAAGACCGCGATGCAGACATCGCACGCGAAGCCCTCAACTGGGCACGTCAGGAAGGCAAGCTCTCCGAAGCAGCACCGGAGCTGCAGGCCTCGCTCGAACTATGCGATGCAGATATCGAAAAGCTCATCGCCGAGCGCACCAACGCCAAAAAGACCCGCAACTTCGCGCGAGCGGACGCCATCCGCAACGACTTAGCGGCCAAAGGGATCCTGCTCGAGGACTCAAAGGACGGCGTGAGGTGGAAACGGAGGTAGAAATGGAACTCCTTTGTTCCGCGAGCTGACTACTCGCCCCCGCTGTCGATCCGTTCGTCTCGATTACCTATCGGCATCGCCTCTGCAGTGACTGTCCGAATTTCTCATGTTCCGGCTAGAATCTCGAACTGCGAGAAAGATGTGGTCGAGCCGACGAAAAGGTAACAAGCAATGAGCACTCCGCAAATGGATGAAGCGATCGACAACTGTGATCGCTTTTACACGGTTCTGAAAAGTATCGACGCCTTCAACGAGATGGAGGTACGGGGTGTCGTGCACGGTGTGTTATCTCCCACGCTGGAAGAAGAGTGCGTGATCGCGATCTATGACAGAGCGATCAACAACGCGAAATCACTGCTTGAGTTCAAGTACGTGAGGCATTTTCAAGCGATTGGCATGCTGGCGCGGGCGCTCTTCGAACTGACGGCGGAACGCAAGCTCATGGATGCGGTCCCGATAGCCGTACCAAAGATGCTGGCCTTTAGAGACGTCGAGAAGTTAAAGGCCTGCGAAGCTACAGTTCGGTTCGCATCTACCAACCATCTGACATATCTCCGTGATACCGAGGTTCATGCGGAATTCATTTCAAATAACCGCCAGAGAGTTGAAGGTATCGCAGCCAGTCTATGGCCGAATACGAGGCTGAAAGTGTTGACTCACTGGTCCGAAATGCGCTTGCCGGCAAGGGTGAGCTCTCTCAACGAACCCAGACTTCGAGAGATCTACCACCTCTTTTACCGCACATTGAGTTGGGCCGTGCACCCCGGCCTGCAGGGCGCGACCGGGTTGAAACCGGAAACCTTCGCGAATCTATGCACGCAAGGCTTCAATCTCGGTGCACGGGTCTACGAAATGCTGATCACCGACGTGGTCAGGATTTTCCAGCTTTCAATTCATGATCCTTCGATTAACAACAAAATGACCCTCGCCCGAATGCTCCCGTTCACTGACGGTCACGCCGACGAAGCGGCCTTGCGGCGCGATCTCAACCTTTGATATTCGAGCCGGGTGCCCCATCCTAGCGCAGCTAGCGTGGGCTTTCTATTTCCCATCACTCTGCTTCCTCACCACCAATTCATCCACAGTAAGCTTCCCAACACTCAGCTCCTCGATCCGTCCGCTCCCCATCCCAAGCCTGCCAATCCCCAGCGCCCGACAGCCAAAGCATCAATGGCCGCCGCGCCGATAGCAGTTCCTCACTGCGTCCAGCCCGACCACGGCAAAACCCACCATGGCGGCAGATTTCGCGGATCGTCTCCTAAGCATGGAACGATCTCACCGAGAAACAACCTCACTACTTAGCGCTGGTAATGGTCCCGGTGTCGGACCATCGCGACACCGGGACCATGAAGATCGTGATTCGGTCTTCGGTATCTTCGGCTGCAAAGATAGGCGAGGCGTCCAGATTTGCACCCCAGGTCTCAGGCTTCGCTAACGGTTGGAAAAACATCACGTGAGGATGCCAGCTTCCGCCCAGGTCGTTCAGGTAGCCCTGCTTCGACATCATGTAGCACATCGCGCCACGCGAGATCGGCGGCAGCGTCTTCGCGTCCAACGCAGCTTGGATCGCAGCCACAAGTTCTGCCTTTGACTTCCCCGCCAGAGCCAGGTTGGTCTTCATGATGGTGAGCGGAAGATAGGTTTCGACAGCCTGTGCGTTCAGGCAGAAAGGAGATCGCACCTTTGGATTCCAGAAGTCCGGCGCGTCGGCGCCTGCCGTCCATGACCGCTCCACGATGCATACGAATCCGTTTGTGCCTTTCACAGCGGTTTCGTAACCATCCTGCGTCAGAACCATGATCTCCGCTTGATCGGAAATCGACTTCGGTGCGGCGCTTCGCGCAAGAGCGATTTCAGTATCCCGGTCTGCGATCAGGTACTGATTCAGAGGCGCCATCGCCGGGTAGGGCGTTTTGGCATCCTGCGCCTGCGCCAGCCACGCTGCAGCCAGTACAACCATAGGTACAAGAGTCCACCTGACGAATTTTCTCCGCATCGAGTTCTCCTCTTGGATGGCCGAGTGCCTATCCTGGCGCCGCTAGAGTGGGTCTTGATCTCAGCCTCTCTCACTCACTTCTTCCCCACCGGCTCATCCACAGTACGCCTGCCGACTCAACTCCGCGAAGCCCTTCTAGCTCGCGAATCCGGAACCGGCAAATCGTCCCGCGCTGCTCCCTGGCGCTTCTGGGGCCCGTCACCGCCTCGTAAGTGCCGTCTTCGGCACATATCGAAACACCCGCGCGTGCTGCAGTCTTCGCCCCCCCCCACACGGCCCCGTAAAAACATTTCCTCGCTTCAAGAGAGCGTTGCGGAGACTGAATCATGGCTTCATCTCTTCAAGGTGTGCGCGTCGTTCCTCGCGTGCCCGCAGCCGGCCGCTACCGGCTGCTCGACAAATACTTTTACTTCGCCATGTCGCTGCTCTTCGCAGCCATCGTCGTCGCGGGCTTCAGCCGTACTGTCAATCAGAACCTCTTCCATCCTGCACTTCCGCGGCCCTTCCTCTTGTAGATTCACGCCGCCGCCTTCACCCTGTGGATCGTGTTTTTCATCCTGCAGTCGGCGCTCGTCCGCGTACGCAAGGTAAAGGTGCATCGTCTCCTCGGCTGGTTCGGCGCCGGGCTCGCTGTCGTCATGGTGGCGTTGGGCTTCACCATCGCCATCCTCATGGGCCGTTTCGACAAGCACGTCCTGCACATTGCTGACGCGACCACTTTTCTCAGTGTTCCCTTCGGCGACATGCTGATCTTCTCAGTCCTTGTCGGCCTCGCCATCTACTGGCGCAGGAAGCCTGAATACCACCGGCGGCTGCTCTTTCTTAGTACATGCGCGCTGCTCGACGCACCCTTCGGCCGTTTCGATTATCTCTTCAACCACAGCCTCTTCTTCCTCGCCGTGGACGCAGTCATCCTTCTCGGGGTCGCGCGCGATCTTCTTGTGAACCGCCGCATTCACATCGTCTACCGCGTGGCGCTGCCGTCGCTGGTGATCGCGCAGGCGCTGATGGTTTACCTCTGGCGCGGTGCGCCTGCCTGGTGGGCCAACATCGGTCGAGCGCTCGTGGGATAACGCGCAGGTGCGTGGATGACGCTGCTCAGGGCCCTCTTTCCAACACCGCGTCGCGTGCCGTTTTACCCATCGCTCCGCTTCTTCACCACCAGCTCATCCACAGTAAGCTTCCCGATACTCAACTCCTCGATCCGGCCAGTCCTCATCCTCAGGTTGTTGATTCCCAGCGCACCGATCCCCAGCGCACCGATTGCCAGGGCACCAATCGCCATCGCCCCGACAGCAACTCCCGTCGCGGCCAGCCCGACGACAGCAACGCCCACAAGAGCACTCGATTTCGAACAACGTTTCCTAAGCATGCCGTCAATCGTATCGCCCCGTCTTATCACCCCGCGCAGACCAGTCCTCCCGGAATGAAACTGCCTGTCAAACACTTGGCAAAAACCTGCCAAATCACCCCATCCAAATTGCTACACTGGAAATAGATCAAACCTCCAGCAGGAGGACAGGAACAGAAAAAGCCACCACGCTGGTGGCTTTTGTATTGGGGGGACATATTAGTCGTCCGATAACTCCAATCGCTGGACGAATTTAGCGATAAGTCTTTTGGATGGACGAATTTAGCCCTCGGGAGGCACCCTAAACCGCTGGGAACAGGCCACTTACGAGGTGGAACCCCGGGACGGGAGGGGGGAGGGGTGCCGGATAACTGTACCCGCACACATCATGCCACCCGGACTTAGCCAGCGCAGCCAATCATCATAGCGCTGTGCTATCCTTTGCGCTAGAAAGCAAAGCAGATGCGGCATACCTCGCTCCAATCCGTAACGCTCGGCACGCGCTCCCCGCGCGTGGCAGCGCGGGTGTTGCCTTCCGCTACCCGACCTCGCCTCTTCGCAGGCGACTAACCGCCCTTCGCCAGCTCGTAGCGGCTTCCGAATCTCCGGCGGGACACCTTCCGTCTCCACAATCTGTAACACCTGCGCAAAGAGGAGGAGCCTCCATCATGCCCACCAATGGCATCGCCCAGAGTCCAGTTCAGGCCAAAGTACATACCTCCGAGTTTGCCCCTCGCATCTCCGGACCGTTGCCGGGACCCAAGGCACGCGCGATCGTGGAGGCAGATGATCGCTGGATATCCCCGTCCTACACCCGCAGCTATCCGCTGGTAGCCAAGCGAGGCCGGGGCACCCGCATCGAAGACGTGGACGGCAACGAGTTCCTCGACTTCGCCGCCGGCATCGCTGTCACCTCCACCGGCCACTGCCACCCGGAGGTGGTCAAGGCCATTCAGCAGCAGGCCGGCGAGCTGATCCACATGTCCGGCACCGACTTCTACTACGAGGGAATGGTCAGGCTGGCGGAGCGGCTCTCCGCCGTAGCACCCATGCCGGGGCCACATCGCTTCTACTACGGCAACTCGGGAGCCGAAGCGGTCGAGTGCGCGCTGAAGCTGGCGCGTTATCACACCGGCCGCCAGAACATCATCGCCTTCCTTGGCGCTTTCCACGGCCGCACCATGGGAGCGCTCTCGCTCACCGCGTCGAAGCCTCAGCAGAAGCGGCGCTTCGCACCCCTGGTGCCGGGGGTGACGCACGTGCGCTATCCCTATGCATACCGCGGTTGTTCGGAGGGGGAGGAAGAGGAGTTCGCGCTGGGGTGTGCCCGGTATATCGAGGAGAGGCTGTTCAAGACCATGCTGCCACCGGAGGAGGTGGCCGCCATCTTCGTGGAGCCTATTCAGGGCGAGGGTGGATATGTGGTGGCGCCCACCATCTTCATGCAGGAGCTGCGCCGTATCTGTGACCGTCACGGGATCCTGTTGGTGGCGGATGAGGTGCAGTCGGGTGCGGGGCGTACGGGTAAGTGGTGGGCGATCCAGCACACGGAAGTGGAGCCGGATATCGTCTGCATGGCGAAGGGTATTGCATCGGGGATGCCGCTGGGCATCTGCATGACGCGCGCCGAGATCATGGACTGGAAGCCGGGATCGCATGCATCGACCTTCGGGGGAAACCCGGTGGCGATTGCCGCGGCGCTGGCGACGATGGATGTGCTCGAGCGCGAGGGCATCGCGAATGCGGCGAAGGTGGGCGAGGGAACGCTGAAGCAGTTGCGCGGATGGTTGAAGACACATCCGAACGTGGGCGATATACGCGGGCGCGGATTGATGATCGGGATCGAGATCGTCAAGGACCAGAAGACGCGCGAGGCGGCGCCGCAGTTGCGCGACCGCATCGTCGATCTGGCGTTCGAGCGCGGGCTGCTGATTCTGGGCTGCGGTGAAACCTCACTGCGGCTTGCGCCACCGCTGGTGGTGAAGCAGGGCGAGGTCGATGCGGCGCTCGAGATTCTCGAAGAGTGCATCGAGGTTGCGCAGAAGGAGCGCAACGTGACGGAGACGAATCATCAGGTCGAGGTCCACGCTTCGCAGATTTGAGCTGCCATTCCGGCACACGCGCGGGCGGCGCGGCTTGAGTTTGCTCCGTTGTCGCTCGCGTTGAATTCTGTGAGTTCTCTGCAGCTATCTCTTTCTGGAGCCACGCGCTGAAGGTGAGTGCGTGGCAACGGGGTCTGCGGCTGAGTCTGGCAGCGGTCCTGCTGACGATGAAGCCTGGCGGTCGGAGGCCTTGGGCTTTCGCCCATTTCAGGCGTTCGAGGTGGGCTGCCAACTGGGCGATCATGTCGATGTTGCGGACCACGCGTAGTTCCATGCGGAGTTGCGCACGTGCGATGGCGCGCTGCCCGGGTCGTTCAGAGCGGGGATGTCGGGCTGGGTGGCCTGGCTCCCACCCCCCTCCGGTGCGGGAGGGCGCGGTATAAACCGTGCTGCATCAACAGGTTAAATCGTCTTCCGAGCATCAAATTATTCTTTCTAAAGGGGTTACGGCTAAATTCGTCCAATGATTGAACTTACGGACCGCTCAATCGCCTGTTAAAAGTAAAAAGCCACCGTCGCGGTGGCTTTTGTGTTTCGTCCTCCTGCTGGAGGTTTGATCTCTATTTCCAGAGTAGCAAATTGGATGGGGTGATTTGGCAGGTTTCTGCGCTGGTTCCCGGAATGGGAGTTACCTTCACCCAGCAGGATTGAAAGCTACTCCTTGAAGAGGTGCGATGCGTGGGTGATGGCGGCTCCGGCGCGCATGGCGGCGGCGACGACGGCGGTTTCCGAGAGCATGGCATCGGTGGCACCGGCTTTGCGCGCGGCGCGGAGATGGAGCTCGATGCAATAGGGGCATTGGGTGGTGAGCGCGACGGCGACGGCCATCAACTGCTTCTGCAATGCATCGAGGGTGCCGGGAGTGAAGGCTGCCTTGTCGAAGGCCCAGAAGGCCTTCATCTGGTCGGGTGCGTTCTCGTCCAGCTTCTTGAGCTGGGTGAGGTTCTTCATGTCGAACATGCATGTCTCCTGTGCGGTGGGATCGGTCTTTTCCGGTTTCTGCTGGATAAGAGTACCGGACCGACACAGGGTTACACGGAGCGGGTTACAAAGCGCAGGTCACTTCGACTGCTTCGGGAGTGGATCCTGATGGGCAGATGGGGGCGCGGGGCAGATGTGGGCGCGCTCCGCCTGTTCGAGCGAGTACTCGTTGTGCGATGAGGCGACGGTGGCGTGGCAGCGAAGACAGATGGAGTCGCTGGTGCCGTCGTGTTTGGTGACGTGCTGGAAGGCAAACCGGGTGGTGTACCCGGAGGCGGGAGGAATCGGCGTGGCCAAGGAGCGGCCTTCTTTCCTGCGCTGAACTGGCTTCAGGGCGCTCTATATCCACTCTCCGCGCGGCGCGCGCGGAGGTGGCTGGGATGGGGGAGATCAGATGCGGTGTTGGGCGCGATCCGACATCCAGGCGTGCAGGTCGAGCAGGGTGCAGGTGTGGTTGCTTTCTTCGTGCGCGAGCCAGTCCTCATAGGGGGTGGAGGCTACGGTCCGGAAGCAGCGGAGGCATATCGAATCACAGGTTCCATTGTTGTTATGACGATGCTGGAAGCTGGGGCGGGGTTGGAGGTTAAAGCGGGGGGAAACGAGGTGCAGAGTTGCTGTGGCCATGTGCTGGCCTGCTTTCAAACGCCGGAACAACCACGGTCGGTATCTCTATTCTACGCTTGCCACCTAAGCCGCTGCCGCTAGCGCTGCGGGACGGGCTCTGCAGTGCGGGCTGGGGTGAGCTCCGGGGCGGCCTTGGTCTCCTGGCGCTGGGCCAGTGCGTGCGGCGCGCTGGTGCGGGACTGGAAGTGGACGGACTTCTGCAGAAGGCCGGAGATGCGCTCCATTTCGAGTTGTATGGCGCCGGTGGTGATGCGCCAGTGGTCTTCGCTGCTCATGATGTGCATTTACCTGTTCTCACAAATGCGCGTTCTACCGCGCGTCGGCGATGAGCAGCTTTTCTTAACGGAAAAGCTACGTCAGAAGCCATGCCAAGCCTTCCTTCTTTGTGAGAACAGTTATCGCATGCAGGGATGCGGAAGGCGATGCTACTTGAGACGCATTACCGCGTTGGTTCTGGGCTGCGGCTTTTGTACTGTTACGTCGCTTGGCGATGGCGCGTCCGTTCCGTTTCGGGGCCCTGGTGGTGGGTCGAGCTTAGAGATTTCCCGCAATGGCCTGCAAAGCGCTTTGCAAGGCAATGTTCGAAGCCTTGACCTCATGCCGCGCCACGCCGGCGTGCGCGGTTGTCGCTCTGGAGAGAAGGCTGCAAGCCGCAGTATCTCGGTTTCAATTGTGGTCCTGGCGATGCACCACTCATTCAGGATGATGGTGCAAGAACGTGTGGGTGGAGAGATGGATGGTGCAACGATCTGAGCATCACTGCCGGAGGCGGGGACTGCTTTTGTCACGTTACCTGGCTTCGTGGATGCGGGCGGAAGACGGTAGATCGATGGACAGCGCCTTACTACCTCGACTTAAGCGTCAATGTCGGAGCCTCGGCATCCATGGGCGCGGGCGTCGCAACGTGCTTTATCGCTGGGCTAAATCGTACGGAAGAGTTCGCACTTAAAGCAGAAGCAAGAGTAGTGTGGCGTTTTCTCGACTTTGCGGCGAAGTATTCCTTTACATCAGCTTTCTTGATGAGGGTCAAGGCGTCTCCAATTCGTCTCTTTGCTTACTTGAAAGGTGATCGTCTAGAGCGAAGCAAAGAGAGCTGAAGGCGAGGAGGAAACTGCTATCTCAACCATACGCTCTTTGGGATTGGAGTGCCGTGGCCGGTGGCGATGTCTACATTTGGGCAGCCTGGAAGGCCGCCGGGGACCCCCTCCCCCCCTCCCGGTGCGGGAGGGGGTCGCTATAACTTGTGCTGCATCAACAGGTTGCAGTGTCTTCCGGACATCAAATTCGTCTTTCTAAAGGGGTTACGGCTAAATTCGTCCAAACATTGAACTTAGGGGACGCACCCAATGAAAAAGCCACCGTAGTGGTGGCTTGTTGGTTGCGATTCCTGTGGATGGAGGTGTCTCTATTTTTAGAGTAGCAAATGGAACAGGGTGATTTGGCAGGTTTTTGCGAATGTTCCCGGAATGGGAGTTACCTTGCTGTTTTCGCGGCGCTGATAGACTCGCCGCGTGCGGATGTTGGGACCAGCGGCGGCGTGTTTTCTGCTTGCGTGGATGCCGATGCGCGCGCAGGAGGGGCGGGTGCAGATTCCCTGCCCGGTGATGCTGGTGAGCGGGCATGTGCGCGGCACGAGCATTGAGCTTTCGTTTCGCAATGAGGGCAAGGCGCCGATCCAGCAGGTGAGCCTGGGCTGCTCGCCGCCGATGAAGGGGCAGGCGCGGGACGCTATTTGTCACACAGAGAGTGGCTTATTCTATCCACGCACGCCGTACACGATGGAGTTTGGGTACACGGGTGCGCGGCGGGGTGCGGTGACACTTTCGGTGAAGGGTGCGCGACTGGGGACGGGGGGAGTTCTGGATGGCGCGGAGTGCCCGGGCTTGCCGGAGTTTGGTTGTGCGGCGATAGCTTTACTGCTTTTTCTTTGGGGGAAGTGAGCCGGTGAAGTGGAGGGCTGCGTCGATGAGCTTTTGACGGAGCGCGTCGTTGCCGTAGGCCTCGGGGATGGCGCGGACCCAGCCGGACATGCGGCGGCCGCCCATGATGGCGGTGGCGACGCCGGGGATCTCGTTGGCCCAGGCTTCGTCGTGTTTGCCGACGCGCAGGAGCAGGCTGCCGCGGCGCGCTCCGATGAGCAGATTGCCGTGGAGCAGATATGCCCATCCACCAAACATGGCTTTTTCGGAGAGGCCGCGGGTGTTGCCGAGGCTGGATTTGACGAGTTCTTCTAGGCCTGGGTCTCGGGGCATGAGTGGGCGTTCCTGAGACAAAGGTAACAAGAAAAGTTGTCGCTGGCCTGCTAGTATTTGCGCATTCATGCGATCAAGTCTCACGCGCTTAATTTGCGTAATGTCTTTCGTCTGCGGAGTTGGGCACATTCAAGCGAAGGCGCACAATCCGCAAGCTGCGACGAAGCCGGTCATTGTCAGCCAGACACATCCGAAGGATTCGCAAGGAGAGACTGTCTACGATGAACAGGATGCGGCACAAGCAAATGCTCCTGTTGTTCCGGGCATACTCGTTCATCCCAATATAGTGAAGAGAACGAAGCCTAAAATCCCGATGTCAGCGAGATTGCATCACAAGAAATTCCATATCCTGATTGAAGGAGTTGTCACCGCAAAAGGGGATGTCATCGACGTCCGCGTTCTCGATGATGACGGAGAGTCAAGCCTTGCCGAAAACTGCGCCAAGGCCTTTAGTGCTGATAAATTCACCCCCGCCACGCTCGACGGAAAGCCCGTGGCAGTTCTTCTGCAAGTGCCTTGCACCATCAATATGTTCTGAACTTGTGCCAAGAGGTCCCGGGTGTTGCCGGGTGCGCCATCCTAGCTTGGCTAGGATGGGACACCCGGCATGGGAGTCCTGATAAGTTACGTGGCCTATGGGTTCGCAAACAGGGCTTTCGCGATTGTGCCGGTAGCGAGATCGGCAATGCTCTTTGAACTCAAAAAGGTTTCTCTCCAAGTCGAAGACTGTTTGAGAATCGCTGAACCGAATGATCCACATCTTCCATGTATTTGGAGGAAAACACTTTCTTAACAGAGAATCTGACCGCGTATTCATTTATTTGGCGGAGTTCCTCTTGCTTGATGGTTTCTCTTTCAGAGCCTGGCATACCGATACACAAGCATGTTCTTGGACTAACCGACAGTAATACCTCGGTATTGTTATGAGCTAGTCCCCAACCATAGCCATAGTGTCTGTCAGGAAATCTGAATCGAGTTAGGACGGGCGTATCTGAAAGTACAAATTCTTCGTCGGGTGGCGCTTCGAGAATTCGCCAATGGCGATTCAATAATTGCTGTTCCGTTGTGGGCAGCAATCCAAATAGATTATTTACAAAGAGCTCTTGGTCTCTGTGTGGAGAATCGAACTGATCGGCGTGCTTCTCAAGAGCGCTCATGATTTCCGGCATGCCAATCCATCCCCCGAAGTGCCGCCGAATCTCTTTCGCAAATTTAACGACCTTCGCAGGATTTGAAATGGCGGCTATAAACTCGGACTTGATTTGTTTGCTGAAGAAGGCAATGGCATGCTTTCGCGCCATGCTCCGCGAAAAGAGCACTGCGATATATCTGGCCAAAACAAGCTTTTTACCAGGTGGTATATAGCAGAGCTTCGACTCCAGGCAGGGTATGAACTCATGAGCTTGCGACTCATACTTTTTGTTTAAATTTGATTCGAAGTCAGCCTCAGCTTCGGGATCGTGAAGGAGCTGAAAGTAGCCTGGTTCTCGACACTGTGTGCGAGGACTTCCCATAGGATTCGGTCGACGAAATCGTTGATAAACCCAAATTCGTCGGGAATTGGTCTGCGAGTGATGGTAGGAGAACTGGCGCAGGAGAAATTGTGGAACTGAATGCGACCCTATGCCCGATGAATTTACGCTTCGCACTCGTAGCAGCCCATTAGCGACCTACCTAAAGGTTTTGCAATTCCGCTTTAGATAGGTCGCTCTTATTTGCATGCCTTAACTGCACCCACTAGTTGATCCGCAGCTCATGCAACGGTAGCAGCTACCATTTCTTACCATGATGGCGCCGCAGGTGTGGCAGCTGGGGGCGTCGCCCATGTCGTAGAGGTCTTTCATGGCGTCGGCTACGTGCACCGGCGCGGTCTTGGGCGCGGCGGCTTCGGGGGTTGGCGGGACCAGATAGGGGACACCGATGGCGCTCGAAGCGGTGAGATCGCCGATGGTGCCTTCTACCGGAACACTGGCGGGGAGGGCTGGGGCGGCGGGTGCGACTAATCCGGCGAAGAGCGGAAGCTGGTGTCCGGAGAGGAAGCGGAGCTGGAGCCAGCGGAAGATGTAGTCCATGATGCTCTTCGCGTAGCCGATCTGCTCGTTGCCGGTCCAGCCGGAGGGTTCGAAGCGAGTGTGGGCGAATTTCTCGACGAGGACTTTGAGGGGGACGCCGTGCTGGAGGGCGAGGGAGACGGCGGTGGCGAAGGAGTCCATGAGCCCGGAGACGGTGGAGCCTTCCTTGGCCATGCGGATGAAGATTTCGCCGGGCTCGCCGGAGGGGTAGAGGCCGACGGTGATGTAGCCCTCGTGGCCGGCGAGGGAGAATTTGTGGGTGAGGGAGCGGCGCTCCTCGGGGAGACGGTGGCGGATGGCCTTGGGCGGGCGCTGCTGGTCTGACAAATCAGGAACGGCGGACTGCAGGTCCTTCGCTCCGCTCAGGATGACAGGCGTGGTTGGAGTGCCGGCTGCGGGGGCGGCCACCGCTTTGGTGATGGCGGCTTCGAAGGCCTGGGCGGCGGCGGCGATGGATTTGGCGGAGACCTCGAGGCGGTCGGAGACCTTGTGGGTGAGGGAGGCTTCGAGGGTCTTGAGGTCGGCGGCGAATTCCGGAGAACGTGTATCGATGCCGGCGGCGAGCGAGGTGAGGACGCGGTCGGCGGCGGCGGCGAGGTTGGGGTCAGCGATTTTCTTCTTCTCGTCGTTGCTGGTGTTGAGGACCTGAACGCCCTTGGATCCGTCGCGATAGATGGCGACGGCCTTGAGGCCGAGACGCCAGGCTTCGACGTAGGTCTCGGCGATGTCGTCGACGGTGCACTCGTGGGGGAGGTTGACGGTCTTGGAGATGGCGCCGGAGAGGAAGGGCTGGGTGGCGGCCATCATCTTGAGGTGGCCGAGGTAGTGGATGGAGCGGGTGCCCTTGGCGGGCTTGAAGGAGCAGTCGAAGACGGCGAGGTGCTCGGAGCGGACGTGGGGCGCGCCTTCGATGGTGCCGGTGGCGTCGATGTAGGAGACGATGGCCTGGACGTCAGCGTCGGAGTAGCCGAGCTTGAAGAGCGCGCCGGGGACGGTGTTGTTGACGATTTTGATCATGCCGCCGCCGACGAGCTTCTTGTACTTGACGAGGGCGAGGTCAGGCTCGATGCCGGTGGTGTCGCAGTCCATCATGAAGCCGATGGTGCCTGTGGGCGCGAGCACGGTGACCTGCGAGTTGCGGTAGCCGAATTTCTCGCCGTGGGCGAGAGCGGAGTCCCAGCAGTCTTTGGAGGCGGCGATGAGCTGCTCGAGCTGCGGGGTGATGAAGGGCTCGGCTGAGGCTTTGGAGCGAGCGATCTTGTTGACCTCCGCGCGATGCATGCGGATGACGTCGAGGAAGGGCTCGCGGTTGGAGTAGAAGCCGGGGCAGGCTCCGCCCTTGTCTTCGCTGCCCTGGTTGAGCGGGGTGGCGGCGGCGAGGGGACGTGCGACCTCGGCGAGGCGGGCGGACTGGAGGTAAGCCTCGCCGCAGAGGATGGCGGTGAGGGTGGCGGCGAAGTCGCGGCCGGCGTCGGAGTCGTAGGGCAGGCCGAAGTTCATGAGCAGCGCGCCGAGGTTGGCGTAGCCGAGACCGAGCGGGCGGTAGTCGTGCGAGTTGCGGGAGATCTTCTCCGTGGGGTAGCCGGAGTTGTCGACGAGAATATCCATCGCGGTGAGCACGACGTCGATGGCATCGCGATAGGCCTGGATGTCAAAGGTGCCTGTGGGGGTGACGAACTTCATCAGATTGAAGCTGGCGAGATTGCAGGCGGAGTTGTCGAGGAACATGTACTCCGAGCAGGGGTTGGACGCGTTGATGCGGCCGGTGTTCTTGGAGGTGTGCCAGCGGTTGATGGTGGTGTCGTACTGCATGCCGGGATCGCCGCACTGCCAGGTGGCTTCGGCGATCTTGTGCATGAGGTCGCGCGCCTTGTAGGTCTTGGCGGGTGAGCCGTCCTTGACGGTGCGGGTGGTGAATTCGGCGTCCTGCTCCCATGCGTGCATGAACTCGTCGTTGACGCGGACAGAGTTGTTGGCGTTCTGGAAGAAGATGGAAGAGAAGGCCTCGGAGTCGGGGCCGGAGCCATCGTAGCCGGCGGCGATGAGGGTGTGGGCCTTGGCTTCTTCCTTCGCTTTGCATTCGATGAAGTCGACGATGTCTGGATGGTCGACATTGAGGATGACCATCTTGGCGGCGCGACGGGTTTTTCCGCCGGACTTGATGACGCCGGCGAAGGCGTCGAATCCGCGCATGAAGCTCAAGGGGCCTGATGCGGTGCCGCCGCCCGAGAGAAGTTCGGAAGAGCCGCGGATCGGCGAGAGATTGGTGCCGGTGCCGCTTCCCCACTTGAAGAGCATGCCTTCGGTCTTGGCGAGGGTGAGGATGGAGTCGAGCGAGTCATCGACGGAGTTGATGAAGCAAGCGGAGCACTGCGGATTGCGATATCCGGTGGTGGAGAAGGTGACTTCACGCGTCTTGGGATCCCAGTGCCAGTTCTGCGCGTCGGAGTTGGGCTCGAGCTTGTCGCAGCCAACGTTGAACCAGACGGGCGAGTTGAAGGCGACCTTCTGCTGGACCAGGAGGTGGGTGAGGTCGTCGTGGAATGCCGAGGCATCCTCATCGGAGGCGAAGTAGCCGCCCTTGCGGCCCCACGCGGCGATGGTGTCGGCGACGCGGCCGACGAGGGCGCGGACACCGCTTTCGCGCTCGGGTGTGCCGGTCTGGCCGTGGAGATATTTCGAGGCGACGATGTTGGTCGCGGTCATGGACCAGTCAACGGGGACCTCGACATCCTTCTGCTCGAAGATGGCTTTGCCGCTCATGTCATGGATGGCGGCGGTGCGGCGCTCCCACTGGACCTCGTCGTAGGGCGAGACGCCGGCTTTGGAGAATTTGCGGGTGAAGCGCAAGCCGGAGGCGGAGGTAGCCTTGGCGGCGGTTGGGGGGGTAGAAGTCTTAACGGTCTGAGTGGTCTCGGCCATGAGGGCGCCTCCTGAGAGTTCGAACGGGATGTTTCGGCGACCGTTGCCTGTCCGGCCCCGACGAAACGGGGGAGCGTGAGCAAGCGGCGGAGGTTGCGAGTTTTAGGGCGAATTTTCGGTGCGGAACGGCTGGCCTGGAGGGCGTTTTGCCGAGGGCCAGTCATGAGCCGCAGATGGCAAAGTACCGCTGCTTATCGCTTCAAGTCAAGCGAGAACCACTACATCTAGTGTATTCGATACAGATACCCGGTTGGGGGCCTCAATCCCTTTATTTGTGCTGAGGAAAACGTCAGAGGGACGGATTGGCGCGGTTTTTCGGCCTGATTTCGGAAGCCCCCACGGGGGATGTTGTTTCAGGGTATGCCTGTGGGGGGCTGGTGCCAATGTGGGAAAGGGGGGTGGGGTTGTGGATGGTGTGGAGGAGTGGGAGCTAAGAGGTCTTGAATGGAGGGTCGCCGAGTCGATCTTGATGATTCTCAGAGAGATGGAGAAGAGAGCCTACGTCGACTGAGTTCAACGGCGCTTTGTTTAGGCCTGTACTTTTTTCGCTACATTCAGGATCACGTTTGTGCACTCTGAAGGCCGTCCAGATGAGGTATAGGCCGAGAAGCACTCCGACCACCGGTACCCACGAATCCGTACTATTGAATTTGCCTTCTTCCCTGCCATCTATTGCTATGAAATGGGCCTTTACGATGAGGCCGGTCTGCTTTTGATAGTTCACTACAACATGCTCGCCGAGGCGAAATAAGGAGCTACGGCCATGGGCAAAAACCGCCAATGTGCCTGTGCCGGTCTGAAGCAGCACATCAGTTCGATAGCCTTTACCTTCTGATTGCACCTGGACAAAACTGATAACTCCATCTACTCGAGAAACGGGAGACGAAGCACGTGTGAGAAACACCGCCAGGGAGGCAATGGCTATTGCCGAACCAAAAAGGATCGCGGCCATGCGTCGGCGGCTGCCTTTACGGCGAGAGATGCTATCCATTCCTGCGGCTATGCCATAGCAAACTGCGCCGATTACCAGACAACCGCACAGCGCAAATAGCACTTTGACTAGACTCACCTGCATTGCAGGATTGTAACCAAGGAGCAAACGAAAGCATGGTAGCGAACTGGATAGAATAAAAATAATGGTAAGATTGTCTTACCATGCAAACGAAGATTTCTACGAAGGGTCAGATCGTTCTTCCCGGACCAGTTCGGCGCAAGCTGGGCATTCAGGCTGGCGATGCGATGGACGTGAGCGTGGATGCCGGACGCATTGTGCTGGTGCCTCAGCGGAAGAAGACGCGGAAGGGCAAGATTGTCGCCGATCCGGTTACCGGGTTGCCGGTGTTGAGCGTCGGAAAGAATGCTCCGGCGCTGAGCAGCCGAGAGGTCGCTGAGAGCCTTGCGGACTTCCCATGACGTTTCTTCTGGATGTAAATGCGCTTGTGGCGTTGGGATTCATCCACCATGAATTTCATGATCGCGTAGCGAGATGGGTGAAGTCAGAGGGCTTTCCGCCACTAGCCACTTGCTCCATTACAGAGCTCGGCTTTGCGCGGGTTCTGTCGCAGGCTCCGGTTTATGGATTTACTGTTGCTGAGGCGCGCAGTTCCCTGCTGCGATTGAAGCGAACAAAGATCCTTCCGTTCACGTTTCTGACGGATGATCACGATACTTCGCATCTCCCTATCTGGGCGAAAACTGCAAAGCAGACCACTGATGGACACCTGATGGAGCTTGCAAAGGCGCATGGAGCGGTACTGGCGACTCTAGATCAGAAGATTCCGGGCGCGTATCAGATCCCGTAAAATGCGGCGCCGGCTACCAACTATATGAACGATGACATATTGAGTCCTTTGACTGCCCAGAATGCGGATCGCATTCTGGAATTGAACAATGAGCACGCCGTTGAGACATCCTCGTTGGACCTGTCCGCGGCGGAGCATCTGCTGGCGATGTGCTTCTATGCCAAAGGCATCGGCCTTGGCGTGCGAGGGTTTCTGCTGGCGCTGGACCAGGACGCGGCTTACGACAATTTCAACTTCCAGTGGTTCCGCAGCCGCTTCGGGCGCTTTGTGTATATCGACCGGATCATTATTGCGAAGGATGAGCGCGGGCAGGGCTTCGCGCGGCTTATATATGAGGACTTGTTCGCAGAGGCGACAGCCGCAGGCCATCTCCGCGTGGTGTGTGAGGTCAACATCGAACCTCCCAACGAGGGATCGCTTGCCTTTCATCGATCGATGGGATTCGTGGCTCTGGCCGATGTCGCGGTGAAGGGCGGCAGCAAGCGTGTCCGGTATCTAATCAGAGAACTGGGATGACACCTGGCCACATGAGGCTTGATGGCCTCTTCCCTCTACCCTGATGGGGACGTTCTTTGCATGTTGAACGGGAGTCCTAAGTCAGTTTCGTCTGCCAACCCCTTCAGAATGTGCAATCCACGCTCCGATCTTCATGTTGTTCGTGCCATCACAACGTGTCAGAAATCATCTTGTTATCCGGCGCGGCACTGTGAAACATTACTAATTAGCAACTAACCAGCAGAGCCGGCCAGAGATACCGAAGATCTTCTAATTGATTCGAGAGACGACTTAGAGATCTTCGTGGAGTTATAGGCGATTGAGATAGGCAGGGCAGCCTCCCTGCATCTTCCGCAAAAGGGCCAGAGTGTGTATTCCAGCCGCTTGGCTCGGACCACCGCAGCCCCCCGGCACGGCCATCTTCCCTTCGGAGCAGCGATCTTTGGCGCTCTCCCGGGATCGTTCTTTTGATCATGCGTGCGGCACTCCCCCCACACCGCTGCGCTCTTACGTGACCTTGACCAGCCGCCAGCGCTGGGCCGGTCCCGCCCCTCCCTTTTCCTTTCCCTGGAGTTCTCGTGCATATAAAAAACTTTTACCTCGCATTCCTGCTGCTTCTCGCTGTTCCCGCCATCGCCCAGAGATCGTCCGGCGATCTTGACCAGTCTGGCAACTGGCTGTCGGAGCATGACAACGGAACGCCCGGAAGCTCCACCGGGCAGCTGCTTTTCGCCGTTCCCTCCATCGCCCAGAAATCGTCCGGCTACCTCGACCAATCCAGCAACTGGCTGTGGGAGCACGACAACGGAACCCCCGGAAGCTCGACGGGGCAGCTCACCTTCAATGTCACCAATCCGTCTCTGGATCGCTCGGCAACGCAGTTTCTTGTCGCCTATTCCCACTACGGTGGCGAACGCTTTCATCTCCTATTTGGCTCTGACGCCGCTGCTACCTACTTCATTTACGACACCTATGTTTATGTCGTCGATCCAAAGCAGGTACAAAACCTGGAGCTGGATGTGGACCAGGTGACGGCGAACGGGGAAACCATTGTTTACGGCACGCAGTGCTCCAGCGTCTCGGGCACGTGGGAGTACACCTATGTGACCGGTGGCCGCGGGTACTGGAAGCCATCCAACATTCCCTGCGATCCGCGGAACTGGGCCCCCAACAGGTGGCACCATATCCAGATCCAAATGCACCGTGTTGGGGATGTTGTCACGCACGACTGGGTGAAATTCGACAACGACAGATTGCGCTTCTTTACCAACGCGACAGCGCCCTCCGGCCTTTTTCTGAATTGGACTCCGGGCGTGCTGCTGATCAACTTCCAGGTCGACGGCGCGAGTGCGAACAGCGGCACGATCCAGGGCTACTTCGACAGACTGCAGACCTGGCGCCGGTAGAAGGCTTCGCGAGTGGATAGATGAGCCCACATCTCAAACGCGAGATGTGGGGCACTCGGTTCTTTTTACGCGCCCGAATGCGTTGACAAATCGAGAGCCGTGGTGCGGTTGCGCACCTCAGCCTCTAATCCGAACTACGCAGCTACCAGCGATAGACGGTGAGCTTGTGGATGTAAGACGTGACTGATCCACTGCCCTTGCTGGAGCCTTCGATCTGGTACTGGACGTCCATGACTCCGGGCGCCCAGCCGAGGAAGTGCGCGGAGAGTTGTGTGCGTCCCCAGGCGTGTTGTGTGCCATCGAGAGTTACCCAGTCGTGAGTGACGACACCATTGGCGTCGCGGTGCATGCCGATCTGTACGTGGTGCCACACACCGGCGGTCCACGTTCTGGGATCGCACTTGATGCTGGAGGACCACCAGTGATCGTACTTGCCTGAGGTGTAGGCGGATTCCCAGGTTCCGGTGACTCCGGAACATTGCGTTCCGATGATGACCGTTTCGCCGTTCGCCATCACCTGGTTGATATCCAGTTCCAGGTTCAGCACCTGCGAAGGAGTGGGGAATAAGACATAGGTGTCCAGCACAAAGTGTGTGGCGGTGGCAGACTTGCCGATGGCGAGGTTCCAGCGTTCGCCGCCACGGTCGGCGTAAGTCATGTAGAACTTGCGCGCATCGTCGTACAACGGGGTGGTGGCGGGATAGACCGATGATCCTCTGGATGTGCCGGGTGTGCCGCCATCATGAATCTGTCCCCAGGGGCCTTTTCCGTCGAGGTCGCCGGAGGAGATGGCATTTGCGGGAACGCCGTACGACGGCGAAGAAGATGGTGGTGAGGATGGCGGCGGCGGGGCCGAGCCTGCACCTACGGTGAATTGCGTGTTGACGACGGGGCAGGCGCCGCGCGCGGTCCACGATTTGAAATGGATGATGTGTGTGCCGGCCGCGATGGCCTGCTTGGGGACATCGATGTCGTAGGCGGTTTCACCGCGAACGAGTGTGCTGGCATTGTCGATGGAGTAGCCAAACGCTGAGGGCGGAACGCTCTCGCATCCGACGTTGTGCGCGCGAATCCATACAGGGGACGAGACGTGAGAGCCGTTCACGGGACTGGCTACGGTGATGTTTGACGCGAATGCTGGATGGATTAGGACGGTGCCGAATGCAACGAGAATAAAAAGCGCGAGACCGCGCGCTGCTGGAAGGCGCAGATGCCGATGATTTCCCTCGGTGAACGACATGGATTCTCCGCGGGGGACACACAGGATTGTGAGGGATGAAAGGCGAGTATATCCCTCGGAGTGGCGCGCTTCTACGGGCGGCTAAGTTGTTTTCACGAGATATCCAGAAATAAAGTTATTGCCTCCGCCTATGGGCCGTAGAGCTCTTCTTCACTGACGACGGGTTTGGCGTCGTATGGTTTGGCCGCGCGATGGGCGGCGCCGAACATGGGGCCGCGAGCGGGTGTGACGGGGGCGAAGCGCATGAATCCGACGGGTTTGGGCACGTCGTCGTAGATAGCTTCCATGCCGCCCTGCATCAGGTAGGTCTCATGCCAGAAGCCGGTGCCTCCGGAGTCGCGCAGGAAATTCTTCCACCATGCGCGATGAGGTTCAGAGCGTGACCACGCGAGGAGCGAACCCATGTCGCGCCAGTACTGGCGCATGCCCGCGTGCACGGGAAAGAGCGAGAAAAGAAAGTTTTCGTGCAGCAGGAGTCCATCGGGGGCGGCGGTGACGGAGTTGGAGATTCTGGGGCCGAATCCGAAGAGCGTCTTGAGTCCGGTGAGGCGATTGACGCGCATGCCGAGATAGATGACGACGAGACCGGGATATTGCGAGAGATCGACGGTTTGGCGATTGACCTTGGACATAGCACGACCCTCAAATTCATTCAGTTATTCGTTGGATGGCCTTGCGCCACGGATTGGATGCGGCCAAATTCGACGGTCTTCCCTAGGTCATTCGAGTGGAGTATAGTGCTTTCCCATAGACAGTCGAGTGGGGAGCACGGATGGGAAATGGGAAGAAGGCGCCTGCCGCAGGAGAGATGCTGCAGGGCACCTTGGACATGCTGATTCTGCGCACGCTGGTGATGGGGCCGGCGCATGGGCACACGATCGCGCAGGTGATTGAGCACACGTCAGAGAATGCGCTCGAGGTAGAGCAGGGATCGCTGTATCCGGCGCTGCACCGGCTGGAGGATCGCGGTTTGGTGTCTGCCAAGTGGGGCGTGAGCGAGAACAATCGGCGAGCGAAGTTTTATCAGTTAACGGCTGCGGGCAAACGGAAGTTGGCGACGGAGACGAGCCGGTGGCGCAGGATGACACGCGCGATCGGGCTGGTCCTTGATGAGCCTATAACGGGTGATGCAAATGAATAGCCGGCTCTGGTGGCACTGCGGACAAGCTGCAGGTCCTTCGCCTCGCTCAGGATGACACCTGTTCAGAGTGACGAGCGATCCGTGATCTAGGTCAGCAGAATTTTTGGTAACAGTGAGGGTGGCTTATGAACTGGCGGCGGTTTGTGGGACGCAGTGCGAAGGACTCGGAGCTGGCCGAGGAGATTCAATCGCATCTGGCGCATGACGAGGATCTGCGGGCGGCGCGCGGTGTGGATGCGGATGAGGCGCGGCGGCAGGCGCGGGTGAAGTTCGGCGCGCAGAACACCGTTCGCGAAGAAGAATGGCGCTCCCATTCCCTGCCCTGGGTGGATGCGTTGTGGCGCGATCTGAAGTTTGTGGTGCGCTCGCTCGCGAAGACGCCGGGCTTCACCATCATCGCGATCGTGGTGATCGCGGTGGGGATTGGGGTGAACACGGCGGTGTTTTCCGTGATCAACACGGTGCTCCTGAAACCGCTGATATTCCCGCATCAGGAAGAGCTGGTGGATCTGATGAATACGTCGCCGCGAGGAACGGGCGGCGGCGGGAACGTGCCGAAGTTCAGGATATGGCGCGAACAGACGAGTATTTTCTCAAAGGTTGCGGCATTTGATTTCGGCGGGGCGGGACTGAACCTGACGGGCGGCGACAAACCACTGCAGGTGCAGGGCGTGCATGTGACGCAGCAATACTTTTCCATGCTGGGCGCGCCGGTGATCCAGGGGCGCACGTTTACCGAGGCAGAGGATTCGCCGAATGGGGGACGTGTTGTGGTGTTGAGTTACTCACTGTGGAAGAGCCGGTTCAGCGGCAACTCGAAGATTGTGGGATCGACGATTCAAGTGGAGGGGCAGCCGTATCTGGTGGTGGGTGTGATCGGCAAGAGCTTTGTGACGGATACGCCGACCGACCTCTATCTGCCATTTCAATTCGACATGAACACGCGGGACCAGGCGCACTACTTTATGGTGGCGGCACGGCTGAAGCCAGGAGTGACCTATGCCCAGGCAAATGCGCGACTGAAGCTTGCCGCAGACGAGTACCGGCGCACGTATGGACCGATGGCGATGGGGCCGCAGGATGGATTCGCTGTTGTGTCACTAGCGGAGGCGTGGGTGGGCGACTCGCGCAAATCGCTGCTGGTGCTGATGGGCGCGGTGGGATTTGTGCTGCTGATTGCGTGCGCGAATGTGGCAAACCTGATGCTGGTGCGGGCATCGGGGCGGAAGCGAGAGTTGGCGACGCGCGCGGCACTGGGCGCGGGACGCGGAATGATTGTGCGGCAGTTGTTAACAGAGAGCCTGGCGCTGGCGCTTACCGGCGGCGCGCTGGGCCTGATACTGGGCGCGGTGGGCGTGCGGGTGTTGCTGGCAATGGCACCGGGAGGCATTCCGCGGATTGGTGAGAATGGCTCTGCGGTGACACCGGACTGGCACGTGCTGCTGTTCACGCTGTGTGCTTCGGTGCTGACGGGAATTGTGTTTGGGCTGGCGCCGGCGATCAGCGCATCGCGGCCGAATCTTGTTGCCGCGCTGAATGAGAGCAGCAGCCGCAGCGGCGTGGGATTTCGCAGCGGGAAGCTGCGATCCGCACTGGTGGTGAGCGAGATGGCGCTGGCGCTGATCCTGGTGATTGGCGCGGCTCTTTTGATCCGGACGTTCATGAAGCTGGAGGCCGTGAATCCGGGATACGACACGCGCAATGTGCTGACGATGGCGATGTCGATCAGCGGAGACCGCTACCAGAAGACTGCAGGCGTGGCGCAACTGGTGAAGGACGGAACAGACAAGCTGACGGCGCTGCCGGGCGCGGCGGATGCGGCGGCGGCGTGCTGTTTGCCGCTCGACGGCGGCTTCGGGCTGCCATTCAATATCGTGGGGCGGCCGAAGGGCAACGAGCCTTTCAATGGCGGCGGCGGATATTTAACGGTGTCATGGAATTACTTCAATACCTTCAAGATTCCGCTGCTGCGCGGGCGCATGTTTACGGCGCAGGATAACGGTGGCGCGCCGGGGGTGGTCATCATCAACGAAGCGATGGCGAAGCAATATTGGCCGAAGGGCGATCCGTTGAAGGACCGCATGGAGATTGCACCTGGTGTAGGACCGGCCTTTGCCGAACCGGCGCGCCAGATCATCGGCATTGTGGGCGATACACGCTCACGAGCGCTCGACAGCGACCCGGACCCGATGATGTACACGCCGATTGCGCAGATGCCAGATGGGATGACGGCGCTGAACTCGCGGATTGCTCCGCCGATGTGGATCGTGCGCAGCAAGGTGGAACCGCACTCGCTGGCGAACCCGATGGCGGAGGCGCTCCGCGTAGCAAGCGGCGGACTGCCGGTGGCGCACATTCGCACGATGGAAGAGATCGTCGTGAAGAACACATCGAGGCAACGCTTTAACATGCTGCTGCTGACGATCTTTGGCGCGTCGGCACTGCTGATGGCGGCGATCGGCATCTACGGGCTGATGGCCTACTCCGTGCAGCAGCGAACGCAGGAGATGGGCATCCGGATGGCGCTGGGGGGCGCAGGCTTCGCACATTCGCAACATGGTGATCCGGCAGGGGATGGTGCTGGCGCTGATCGGGGTGGTGATCGGGATTGCAGGCGCGTTCGGATTGACGCGGTTTCTGGCGTCGTTCCTGTTCGATGTGAAGGCGTGGGATCCGCTGGCGTTCGTGGTGACGCCGCTGCTGTTGAGCGCAGTAGCGCTGCTGGCGGTGTGGATTCCGGCGCAGCGGGCGGTGCGGGTGGATCCGATGTCTGCTTTGCGCTTCGAGTGAGGATTTGCCATCCAGGCAGACGCGCTTTGGCGCATTGTGTGGGGTTCGCTCCGTTGTCGCTCACGGTCGGTGTTGTGGGCGCCTTCGCCTCAACCCACATCTATGCTCACGGAATATTGACAGCCAATTCGGTCTGCGCATATCTTTCCCATAAATTGCTTATGGGTCGAGCGTCCGAGTGCCGAAGGGGTCGGTATGAATTACAGCCTGCATGAGTTTTGCGGTCGAATGAAGTCTCTCTTCCGCAAGCGTCGTATGGATCGCGAGATGGCTGAGGAGCTGGACTTCCATCAGGCTCTGTTGCGCGAGAGACTGATGCGGCAGGGTGTAGCTCTATCGGATGTCGACGCGGCGGCGAGGAGATCGTTCGGCAATGCGAGCCGATGGCATGAACGGCTTCGCGAGCTATGGCAGTTCCGCACTCTGGAGAACCTTGCTCGCGACATCAGCTTTTCCGCGCGCCTGCTGCGGAAGTCTCCCGGGTTCACGCTGGTGGCATTGTTCACGCTGGCTCTTGGCGTTGGGGCGAACACCGCGGTCTTCTCGCTGATCAACGGACTTTTACTGCGCCCGCTGGCGGTGCCCAATGCCGATCAACTGGCGGTCCTGAGTATGGAAGAGGGCGGTCCTGAACCCAATTACGCCTTCCCTACGCCATACTTTCGCAGCCTGGAAAGCAGGCACGACATCTTTGCGGATGTCTTCGCCTACAACCCGGATACGCTGCAGGTGCGGGGAGGCTCCGGCAACGAGAATATTCCGGGGATGGTGGTGAGCGGCGAGTTCTTTGATGCACTCAAGACGCCTCCACTGCTTGGACGCTATCTGACGCCAGAGGATGACCGGCGTGGCGGGAATCCTGCGGGGCTTTTGGCAGAGCTGGTTCCAGCGCGCGCCGGATGTTGTGGGGCGTAAGCTCATCATCGCCAACACGCCGTTTACCGTAGTCGGCGTCATGCCTAAGCGGTTTATAGGAGCGGACCCGACGATGAAGGCGCAGATCTTTGCGCCGCTCTCAGCTGATCCGATCCTGGATGCGCCAAGAAACCATGTTGATGCGGGGCTCCATGCATGGTGGCTGACGGTGATGGCGCGGCTGCGGCCGGGCGTCAGCCTGGAGCAGGCTAACGCAGCGCTGCTGACTCTCTCGAAGCCAATTCTGCAAGAGGCTTCCGGCGATCCCGCTTTCCTTGCGGAGAGAGAGAAGGAGCATTTCCACATCGCGGCCGAGCCCGGCTCACGTGGGTTCACCTCTGTGCGCGTGCTCTTTCGCAAACCACTCGTCGCCATGATGCTGATGTGCGGCGGGATTCTGCTGCTGGCCTGTCTGAACCTGACAAGCCTGCTGATGGCGCGCGGCTCCGCGCGGGAGCGAGAGCTGGCGACGCGATTGGCGCTGGGCGCGACGCGGCGACGACTGATCCAGCAACTGCTGATAGAGAGCCTTCTCCTCGCAACCGCGGGGACTGCGCTCGGGCTGGTCGCTTCGCCGCTGGTCAGTCACTCGCTGGCGGCGATGCTGATGAGCGGCAACCGATTCCATACAGCCACACTCGACACTTCGCTCGATGTCCGAGTCTCCCTCTTCGCCGCGCTGATCGCGGTAACGGCGACGATCCTGATCGGACTGGTGCCGGCATTGCAGGCCACGGGCGGCGAACTGAACGAGCATATGAAAGAAGGGCAGCACGCGACCAAAGCACGTGAACGGCGGAAGCTCCTGCCACGCGTCCTTATGGCATCGCAGGTTGCTCTCGCCCTGGTATTGGTTTCCGGCGCGGGACTTCTCGCCACCAGCCTGGTGAAGCTGTACAAGTCGGGGACCGGCTTCGATCCAAGGGGCGTGGTGAACATCGCTTTCAACATGGACAAGCAGCCCCTTGAAGGCGATGCGCTGATGCAGCTCTATCAGCAGCTGGGCGAGGGACTGAGCCATCAGCCGGGAGTGAAAGATGTGAGCTTTCAGTTCATCGTGCCGCTGTCGCATCGCGGGTGGAATGACGGTTACGCTGCAGCCGGAGGGGCGGCTCATCTGATTTGGATGAATAGCGTTGGCACGGAATATTTCCGGACAATGCGGATTCCGCTGAAGGGGGGACGCGAGTTCCGGTGGAGCGATAGGAAAGAATCCGGGATGAAGATGATTCTGAATGAGACGGCTGCCAGGCTGCTCTTTCCGAATGAGCAGGCGATAGGGCGGCAGGTTGTGAACAACTACGACAAGACTTCGTACGAGGTAGTCGCTGTGGTGGGCGATGCGAAGTACAGAGACATGCGCGCTCCCGCGCCGGCGGCCGGGTATGTGCCGATCATGCAGGATCCGCAAGAAAAGCCTTCGCTGAGCGCGGTGGTGCGCGTCGAGGGGCCGCAGGCTCCCCTGGCCAGCGCTGCTCGATCGCTCGCAGCGCGGCTGGCGCCCAGCATTCCCGCTCCGATTTTCACCACGATGGATGAAGTCGTGAACAACGCCATGGGTACAGAACGCCTGATGGCGGTGCTGGCGGTGTTCTTCGCCGGATGCGCGCTGCTGATCACGGCCATCGGCCTCTACGGAACACTGGCCTATGCCACATCCCGCCGCACCAGTGAGATTGGCATTCGTATAGCGCTGGGAGCGCAACGTGGAAACGTGATGGCGATGGTTTTCTGGGAGAACGTGGTGCTTGCGGTTATCGGCTCAACAGCTGGGCTGATCGCGGCGGTTTTCGCCTCCCGCACGCTGGCGGGTTTTCTTTACGAGACATCGCCGCGCGATCCGTGGATATTGATTGGATCGGTAGCGGCACTGACTGCGATTGCCAGCGCCGCCTCTCTTTTGCCCGCAATGCGCGCGGCACACTTTGAGCCGATGGCAGCAATCCGCTGCGAGTGAGGATTTGCCATTCAGGCAGACGCGCCGGTGGCGCGAGCTGCTGGGTTCGCTCCGTTGTCGCACACTTTGAGAGTTGTGGGCGAGCTGACTCCTACATCTCAAACGCGAGATGTGGGACACCCGGTGGCGATCCGCTGCGAGAGTGGCTGGCCGTCACGGGCGATTGCGCCGGTGGCGCTGGTGGCTGGGTTCGCTCCGTTGTCGCTCACATTGGGCGCTGTGGGTGCCCTGACGCGGCGGTAGACGATCTACATTTTTAGGGAGTAGATTGTCTACTGCTATGACAAAGCGCGACTGGTGCAGGAATCGGATCGAGCTGCTGCTGCTGCCGTTACGACGGTTGCGTTTCGCAAAGCAGAAGGACGAACTGAACGAGGAACTGCGCGCACATATGCGTATGGCGATGGCGGATCGCATGGAGCGCGGCGAATCGGAGGAAGAGGCGCGCCGCAATGCGATGCGTGAGCTGGGGAATCTTCCGCTGATCGAGGATGTGACACGCGCGATGTGGGGCGGAGTGTGGCTGGAGCGCGTGCTGCAGGATGTTCGGTATGCGCTGCGGCAGTTGCGGCGGGCGCCGGGGTTCGCAGTGACGGTGGTGGCGACGCTGGCGATGGGGCTGGGTGCGGCGGTGGCGATGTACACGGTGGTGGACCGGGTGCTGCTGCGACCGCTGCCCTACCGGGATGCCGGGTCGCTGGTGCAGATCAGCGAGATGGCCAAGGACGGTACGTCGGGATGGGGCAATGCGTTTCTGGACATTGCGGAGTGGCAGACGCGCAGCCACACGCTGACGAGCATTGCCTTCTATCAGGCGCCTGGAAGCAATGGGCATCTCGGCTTTCTGGAGGGAAACGACGGATCCATCGAAGTGGTGGAGACGACGGCCAGCGCAAATCTCTTCCCGACGCTAGGAGCGCATGCGGCGATGGGGCGCACCTTCCTGGAAGGTGAGAACGGCGCGGGGCGCGCAGAGGACGCCCATACGATTCTGCTGAGCGATGCGATATGGCGGAACGCGTTTGGGGCAGACGCGCAGATCCTGGGCCGCCGGGTGAAGGTGAGCGGGGAAGCGTACACGGTGATTGGTGTGATGGCGCGAAGCTTCGTCTTTCCCTTTGGACTGGACCACCCGATGGTGTGGGTGCCCGTGATTCCGAGTAGCGCCGACAAGGTGCGGACGAAGCACGAGACGCCAAGTTACGACACGATCGCGCGACTGGCGCCCGGCGCGAGCGTGGCTGCTGCATCGCGTGAGATGAATGAGATTCAGCGAGACGTGGCGCCGCAATACACCGACCCGGAGTCTCGCGATCGCGCCAGCTCCATTGATCTCGCACGGTATGGCGACACGCTGGTGGACGACAGCGTGCGGAAGTCGTTGCTGGCGCTGGGCGGCGCGTCAGCCTTGCTATGGCTGATTGCCTGCGTGAACGTGACCAGCTTGCTGCTGGCGCGGGCGACGGCGCGGCAACGCGAGATTGCGGTGCGGGGCGCGCTGGGCGCGAGCCGCGGACGGCTGGTCCAGCCACTGCTGATCGAAGGACTGATGCTGAGCAGCGCGGCGTCGCTGCTGGGAATCGTACTGGCGATGCTGACGCTGCGGGGGTTCGAGCATGGCTTAGAGACGCAATTCGGCATCTACACGGCGCTGACGCCGAATCTCCGGGTGCTGGGCGCGCTGCTGCTGCTGACGGTGATCAGCGCGGTGGCTTCGTCGGTGTGGCCGGCGATTGCGGCGGCCAGAGCGCCGATTGAGCCTGCGCTGCGACAGGGCGCGGTGCAGAGCGGAACGGGGCATACGCAGCACAGGTTGCGCACGGGGCTGGTGGTGGCCGAGATCGCGATGTCGCTGACGCTGCTGGTGGCCTGCGGGCTGCTGCTACGGACGATCTATACGCTGCGGCATGTGCCGCTCGGTTTTCGTACCGACCACATCATGGTGGCGAGCATGTCGATTCCGAATTACAAATACGCCGGGCGCGATCTGTACAAGGATCTCTACGCGCCGCTGCTGGAGCGGGTGCAGCAGATGCCCGGCATCCAAGGTGCTTCACTGATGACAGAGGTGCCGCTGGGCAAGACGTTCGGGGTGATCTTTTCATTCGGCAGCGATGGAACGAGCGCGGCCGATATACGGCGCAGCAAGATACGGGCGCAGGCGCGGGCGGTGACGCCGGAGATACAGAAGGTGTTCCAGTTTCGCATGCTGAAGGGACGCTTCTTCAATGATGGAGATACGGCGACTTCCCTGCCAGTTGCTGTTGTCAACCGCGAGTTCATTCGCGAGTACCAAGGCGAGGGCAGCGACCCGGCGAAGTTCCTGGGCACGCCGCTGATGAACTTGAGGGGTGGCAAGCAGGCGGTGGTAGTGGGCGTGCTCGATGACGAGCGGCAGGTCTCTGTTGCCGAGCCGTCACAGCCGGAGATCGAGGTGTGCATGCCGCAGATCACGCCGGGCAGTGCGTTCTACCAGGTGACGGGGATGGCGATGGACCTGGCGGTGCGGACGGATCGGAATCCGGCGAGCGTGACGCCGGAACTGCGCGAACTGATGCGAAAGGCGAGTCCGGAGCTGGCGAACAGCAGCTTCACGACCATGGAACAGGTGCTGGAGGACTCCTACGGCAGCCAACAACTGGCTTCGCGGCTGCTGGAGATCTTTGGCGGAACGGCGCTGGTGCTGTGCATCGCCGGCATCTATGGATTGCTGGCTTACCTGGTGACGCAGCGGACGCGCGAACTGGGCATTCGCATCGCGCTGGGAGCGCAGCGCTCCCGTTTGATGGCGATGGTGTTGGGACAGGCGGGTGCGATGCTGCTGGCCGGCCTTGCGGTTGGGCTGGTGCTCGCGTACGTGACGAGCTGTGTCGTCGCCACACTTCTTTATGGAGTGAAGGCGCACGATCCGTGGACGATGGCGGCGGTCACGCTGATTCTGCTGGTGGGCGGGCTGGCTGCTGCGTGCATCCCAGCGCGGCGGGCAGCAGCCGTAGACCCGATGGTCGCGCTGCGCAGCGAGTGAGGATTTGCCATCCAGGCAGATGCGCCTGCGGCGCGGGCTGCAGGGTTCGCTCCGCTGTCGCTCACGTTGCGTGTTGTGGGTGACTCGACTCTTACATTTGGAATGCGAGTGTGGGGCGCCCCAACATCCGGCGCTATCATGGTTCGATTTGAAAATCGATCGTGAGAATAGAAAAACAATCTGGGCGAAGCTATTGCTTGCCCTGCTCACCCTTGCGGGGCTTTTCACCGCGTATCAAGTTTGCTTCTGTATTTGGATGACGGCCTATCCGGCTGCCACTCCGAACCTTAGTTTTTGGCGCCACTTGCTCGTTATCCGACTCGCGACCGCTGCAGTGACTGGGTTGCTATGGATTGCCGTGGCGGCTTGGTTATTCCGACATAGAAGACTCGCTGCGAAGGCAACTTGATAGTCGACTAGTTGGTGTAGACGCGGACGTAGTCTACGAGCATCTCTGCGGGAAATTTTGTGGTGGCGTCGGGGGCTTTGGGCCAGTCGCCACCTATGGCGAGGTTGAGCAGGAGGAAGACGCTGTTTCCGTTGTCGAAGGGCCAGACGGCGCCGGGACGGGAGAAGTCGGCCGGGGTGTTGGTGGCGTAGATGTTGAAGGGTGAGTCGACGTAGAAGCTGATTTTGCCTTTGGTCCAGATGATGCCGTAGGTGTGCCAGTCGGCGGCGGAGAATGCTCGCTCGGGCGAGTCGACGTAGTGCGCCGTGGTGTCGCCATTGGTGCCGTGGAGCGAGCCGGCGATCCAGTCGGGCTTGGGAGCGTTGATGTGCTCCATGATGTCCTGCTCGCCGGATGCGGGCCACTTGTCGATAGCGATGTTGTTGCCGAGGGTCCAGAAGGCGGGCCAGATTCCCTGCCCTTCGGGAAGCTTCATGTGGGCTTCGATGCGGATGCTGCTGGTGCCGTAGGCGACGCTGAAGAGGCCTTCGCTCTTGAGGCGCGCGGAGGAGTAAACGCCGGGCGTGGGCTGGAGGGCGACGATGTGGAGGTAGCCGTCGGATGCGACGAACGCATTCGGGTGGGCGGGATCGCACGGTTCGGTGGCATCGCCCCAGGCACAGTAGTGCTCGAACTCACGATTGCCGAAGCCGGAGTGACCAGTGTCATAGGTCCAGGTTTCGGGATTGGGACGGGCGCCGTGATCGGCGGCGTCGTTGAACTCGTCGCTCCACACCAGGGTGCCGGGAGGAATGGCGGGTGCGAATTTTTCCGTGCTCACCTCGCCGGGTTTGCCATCGGCGATGGCGACAGCCTTGACGGTGAGGTCGGAAGCGACGAGGAAGGGCGCGAGGTATCGCGTGGATTGCGCGGTGGGCGTCGTGCCATCGGTGGTGTAGTAGAGAGTTGCGCCAGGCGTGCCACCCGAGATGGTGACGATGACGGCGTGGTTGAGCGCCGCGGTCGTGGTGATGGAAGGCCCGGCGGGCGCCGCAGCCTGGGCAACGGCTGCCGCCGCACATGCCACAATGAGTGTTACGAACAAGATCGCTTTCATAATTCGGGGTCCGCCTCCCGGCGCGCAGGCTTCCGCGTAATAGTACCGTTTCCTGCGGCGGGACGGCGCTACCTCTTTCGCAGGAGGGCGCGGGCAGCATCGCGGGCCTGCGTGGCGGCGGGCGGGAGTGGCGTTTGGGTGGGCATGCGGGCGAGCAAGGCTTCGAGCAGGTAGGTGTGATTTTCAAAGAGCGCGAGTTGGACGGGATCGGGCGGAGATTTCTGCCAGACGACAGCGTCCTGCTGCAGGGAGTCGAGCCAGCTCTGGTAGGCGGCTAGCTGAAAGTCGTCACGCGTGATGACCGAGAGGAGCGCGACGGCAAGGCGATCCTGTTCGCCGAAGGTATAGATGTGGCCGGCGGTCCAGAGGCGCTGGTCAACGCTGCTGAACACCGCCTGCTGATCGGCCGGAGTGAATTGCGGATTGCGCGCGAGGGCGGCGACGAGATCGGCGGTGTGGGCGGTGGAGTGGATCCAGCCTTTGGCGGGATCGAAGCCGCGGGTGTCGCGCTCGTCGCGCAGGTAGGCGAGCGCGGCGGCGAGCAAGGCGCGGTATTGGGCGGGCGAGAGGAAGGGCTGCTCGAGATCGCGCTCGGCGAAGGATGCGAGCGTGAGTGCGGAGAAGGAGCGCTTGAAGACGGAGTCCGTGCCGGATTCGCCGATGCCGCTGGTGAGGTTTTGCTGGAGCTGCGGGAGCAGGGTGAGGAGTTGGGGGCCGGTGAGCTGGCCATGCCGGATCCACTGGTCGAGGATGGTGTAGGCGAGATCGTCGCGCAGCGTGGGATCCGGCGAGGCGAGCCAGGGAATGAGTTGCTGGGCGAGCGCGAAGGCGGATGCGCCGGCGGGAACAGCGAATTGGTGAGCGGCGATGTCGCGGAAGTATTGGGGGTCGGGCACGGGCACGATGGCGGCGGCCGGGGCGGGGGTTTGCGCTGCGGCCATGGAGTCGGCGACAAACGTACACGATACCAATACGGTTACGAAACGGCTGGGCATGGTCTTCTTCCTCGGTGCGTGAAGGGAGCCCTGTACGCACTACAGTATCGCGAGGAAGGTGCCAGCCGGGGATTGCCGGGCCCACGTCCCGGCTGTGAGACGTGGGATGCCCGATTTGCGGTTTAGCGAGAGCCGCCGGAGACGAAGAGCGTTTCGCCGGTGATCCAGCCGGAGTCGTCGGAAGCGAGGAAGACGGACACCGGCGCGATGTCATTGGGCTGGCCGATGCGGCCGAGCGGGGTGTTGGCGACGATGCGCTTTTCGAAGTCGCCGCCCATCAGGCCAAGCGAGACGGTACCTTCGGTTTCAACGCCGCCCGGATTGAGGCCGTTCACGCGGATCTTGCGTGGTGCGAGTTCTTTGGCAAGGACGTGGGTGATGGCGTCGACGGCGCCCTTGGTGGCGGTGTAGATGACGCTGCCTGGAGGGTTGGCGCGCACGATGTTGGAACCGACGTTGATGATGCTGCCGCCCTCTGGGTTGAAGTACTTGAGAGCTTCCCTGGTGGTCTGGATGAGGCCGAGGACGTTGGTATTGAACTGGCGGTGGAATTCGTCCTGCGTGAACTCTTCGATGGGCGCGAACTTGAAGATGCCGGCGTTGTTGACGAGGATGTCGACCTGGCCGAAGGCTTTTTGGGTTTCGGCGAAGAGGCGTTCGACGTCCGCGGCGAGGGCGACGTTGCCCTGCACGGCGATGGCTTTGCCACCCTTGGACGTGATGTCGGTAACGACCTTCTCCGCGCCGTCGCGGCTGGACGCGTAGTTGACCACAACGGAGGCTCCCGCGTCGGCGAGGGTGCCGGCGATCTCCGCGCCAATGCCTTTCGAGGCTCCGGTGACGACGGCGACTTTCCCCTGAAGCTTGCTCATCTCTCTGTGCTCCTATTTTTGACGCTTTGATGGGCGTCTAACTACAGAAAAGATGTGGAGGCTGGCGAAAGGATTCGGGGGATTTGGGACTGGCCGTACGGGCGATAGCGCCTTCGCCGGGACTGGCCGTGTTCGCTTCCTATGGAAGCTCACGCTACGTGTTGTGGGCGACCTGACTCACATACTCACCGACAGCCCAGGATGACAGTTCGATGACAATTCTTTGAGGGGAGGCTAGAGGCTGGCGAGGCGATTGAGATAGGCACGGAGGACGTCGCGCTGGAGGGTGAGGTTGGCGAACTTTCCCTGACGCTCGACGCGAATGAGGCCGGCGGTTGCGAGCTCCTTCATATGGTGGGAGAGAGTAGCGGCGCTGATGGGTTGCGACTCAGCGATGCAGGTACAGGGCGTGGCGCAGTCGCGGCGGCTAATCTCGGCGAGGATTTCGTAACGGCGTGGCGCGGCGAGGGCGCGGGAGATGAGGGCGAACTGGCCATCGGTAAGGCCAGCCTGCTTCGCGGTAGGGCCGGCTTTCTTTACGGCGCGGGGGGACTTGGTTGCCATGGATTTTTACCTTACGCCGGGAGCCGGGATTTGGCCGGGAAAAATTAATATCGGATTAGTTGACATACATCGTGCTGTTACTTAGTGTCACGATATGTCGAGCTTTCTCCGAATGACCGCGCAATGTTGTTGCCGCCTGCTGCGCCGGGTTCGGATGGAGCACGATTTGTGAGATAACTCACTGATCGAGAGATAACAAGCTCTGAGGTCCGAATGCCCTGTCGCAGCCAGCTCTGCGGCGGGGCTTTTCATTTCTCCCCAACTCGACGCAGAACTGGCTCACCTTCAACGCACGAACAGGAAGGAAGATGCCATGAGTAACGAGATAGGAAACCACGAGAAGCTCGAGAGCGGCGAGACGGCGTACGCGCCATGGTGGCGGCTCTCGCTCGATAGCTGGGCGGTTCTGCTGGCGCTGGCGGCGGCGGCGCTGGTGAAGCTGCACATATTGAATTCGGTGAAGTGGTGAGGGGGCGGCGATGAGCACATCTTCTGTTACTACTCCGTCGTCCGCGGGCGCGGGCCTTGCGTCCTCCCTTCCCTCTCGCGCGAAGGCGATCGAACCGCTGCCGATCCGGCTGCTGCGGCTGGTGCCAGGGCTATTGCTGCTGGCGGCGGTGGGATTTGCGGGCAAGGTGATCGAACAGTCGATTGCACGCTATGGCAAGGCGCATCACCTGACGCTGCCAAACATCGAGTATGTGCTGTGGGCGATTCTGATCGGGCTGGTGCTGGCGAATACGGTGGGGCTGCCGAAGATATTTGTCGCAGGCGTAGCGACGTATGATTTCTGGCTGAAGGTAGGGATTGTGCTGCTGGGCTCGCGCTTCCTGCTGGGCGATGTGCTGCGGCTGGGCGGGATCAGCCTGGGGCTGGTGGCGATCGAGATCACGCTGGCGCTGGCGTTGATGCATGCGCTGGGGCGCGCGTTCAAACTGAAGCCAAAGCTGACATCGTTGCTGGCCGTGGGATCGGCAGTGTGCGGTGTGTCGGCGATCATTGCGACGCAGGGCGCGATCGATGCGGATGAGGAAGAGTCATCCACGGCGATTGCGGCAATCCTGGCGCTGGGGGCGCTATCCCTGTTTACGTTTCCGCTGATCGGGCACAGCCTGCACCTGGGCGACCACGCGTATGGATTGTGGACGGGACTGGCGGTGGACAACACGGCGGAGGCAACGGCGGCGGGCGCGCTGTATTCGGATGTGGCGGGACGGTTTGCCGTGCTGGTGAAGACGACGCGCAACGCGATGATCGGCTTCGTGGTGCTGGGCTATGCGCTGTATTGGTCGTCGCGCGGGCAGGCGCAGCGGGTCGGCAACAAGGCGCGTTTCCTGTGGCAAAAGTTTCCGCGCTTCGTGCTGGGCTTTCTGCTGATCTCGCTGTTGGCGAGTTTGGCGGTGTTCACCAAGCCGCAGTTGACGGCGCTGGGGAACCTGTCGCGGTGGGCGTTCCTGCTGACCTTCGCGGGTGTGGGACTGCGCACGAACATTCGCGAACTGGGCAAGCAGGGATGGCGGCCGCTGGCGATCGGCGCGCTGGGTGAAGTGGCAATTGCCGCGATCACGCTGGCGCTGGTCTTCGGAGCAGACCGACTCTTCCACATCTGAGAATTTGCCAATCCAGGCAGACGCGGGACTGGCCGTCCGGGCAGAAGCGCCTGCGGCGCGGGTTTTGGGGTTCGCTTCCTTTGGTCGCTCACTCTGGGATTGTGGGCGACCTGGCTCTCACCCGAATCGGGATGACGAGGGCGGTGGCGCAGGCTCAAAGGCCGGTTACACTCGCTGGCATGGTTTCCGTTGCGGAACGGTGGCGCACCAACTCGGATGTTTTGCTCAACGTCTTTGACCTGGCGGGAACGCTGGTGTTTGCGGTGGAAGGCGCGATGCGTGCGATCCGCGGCGACCTGGATTTTCTGGGGCTGCTGGTGCTGGCATTTTTGACCGCGGTGGGCGGTGGCATCATCCGCGATCTGCTGATTGGCGCGACCCCGCCGGCGGCCATTCGCGACTGGCGCTACTTCGGCATCGCGATTCTGGGTGCGGCGGCGGTGTCGTTCTTCTATCAGTGGGTGCAGGCGATTCCGGATCAACTGATCATCACACTGGATGCGGCGGGACTGGCCCTGTTTGCGGTGGCCGGGGTGGAGAAGGCGCTGGACTACCAGATGCATCCGCTGATGGCGGTGGTGATGGGCGGGATCACCGGCGTGGGCGGCGGCACGGTGCGCGACCTGCTGCTGGCGCAGGTGCCGTCCGTGTTGCGGAAGGATGTGTATGCATCCGCTGCATTGGCAGGCGGCGTGGTGATGGTGCTACTGCTGAAGGCGAAGCTGCCGCGAGCGATTGCGATGCTGGCCGGAGGCAGCGCGTGCTTCCTGCTACGCATGGTGAGTGTGGCGCGGCACTGGAACCTGCCGCGGCTGCTGCATCACCCTTAAGGATTTGCCATCCGGGCGAACGCGCCGGCGGCGCGGATTGTGGGGTTCGCTTCCCTTTGGTCGCTCACATGGTGTAAGTGTGCAACGCAAAGAAACTGCAGGTCCTTCGCTGCGCTCAGGATGACAGCGAGATGTGGGGCACCTGCTTTCTATGGTGGTGCATTATTCGTAGCGAAGGGCTTCGGCGGGCGGAACAGCCGTTGCGCTGCGCGCGGGCAGTGCGCAGGCGAGGAGCGCACTGACAGCAAGGAGCGCGGCGGGGAAGAGAAGACTCCATGCGGCGAAGGCGCTCTGCATCCAGTGCGCGAGTATGGCGCCGAGGAAACTGTCGAGGGCGAGACCGATGACGATGCCGGCGGCGCTGCTGACCAGCGCGATGCGCGCAGCAACCCAGAGAATATGCGAACGCGGTGCGCCAAGCGCGAGGCGCACACCGAACTCCGTGGTGCGCTGCGCGACGCTGTAGGCGACGACGCTGAAGATGCCGACCAGTGCGAGGACGAGCGCCATGGCGGAGAAGACACCGAACAATATGGAGAAGAGACGCTGGCGGCTGTATTGCGCGTCGCGCTCGATGGCTTCGTTGAGGGTGAAGGTGCCGTTGAAGGCGCCGTCGGAGATCTGCTGGTCGGAAGCGACGGATGCGATAGCGACGCGGATGGAGTGCAGGTAGGTAAGCGGATCGCCCTGGGTGCGAACGAAGAACTGCGCGTAGGGCTGCATCACGGCGGTGTACGGAAGGTAGATGGCGGGGACGACGGGGCGATCGACGCCGTCGTTGCGAGCATCGCCGACGACTCCGATGATCTGACGCCAGTCAGTGCTTTGCCCAGAGACGGCACCGAAGCGAGTGTGATGCGCGAGACCGGGAATGCGTAGCTGTCGGCCCAAGGCATTGGGCAAGGAGAGATAGCGCGTCGCGAAAGCGCGATTGACCACCGAGATGAAGTCTCCGCGGGTGTTTTCATCCGCATTCCAGATGCGACCCTGAAGCAGGGGGATGCGGAGCGCAGCGAAATATCGCTGGTCGACCAGGATGAGCCGAGCCTGCGGCTGCTCGCGATCGCGCGTTCCGTCGATGTTGAAGGAGCTCGCAGCGTCAATATAGGGCGGCGTGGCATCCGTACCGACAGCGACGGTGGAAACACCGGGGACGGAGGCGATCTTCTGCCGGATCTGCTCAATGTACGCGGTGCGCGCTTCGCGAGACTGAATGCGGCTCCACTCACCTGGGTCTTCGACGTGCAGCATGATGCCGAGCTTCAGGACATTTGCGGGATCGTAGCCGAGCGGCATCTGCGTGAGCTGGAGAAAGCTGCGGATAGCGGTGCCTGCAGTGGCCATGAGAAGAAGCGTGAGCGCGACCTGCGCGGCGATGAGAACGCTCCAGCGATGTTTTGCAGGAGCAGCGACAACGCCAATCTGCCTGCCCGGAAGCATACGTGCAGGATCGTGACGCGAGAGATGCACTGCGGGGACAAGACCGAAGAGGATGCCGCAGAGCAGCGCGAGCGCGACGGAGAATGCGAGTATGGGGAGGTTGATGCGGATGACGGATTCGGCTGGAAAGGAATCCGGAGAAAGCAACAAGGGAAGCTTTGCGAGCCAGTAAGATGCAGCAACACCGAGGACGGCGCCGGTGCAGGAGATGACGACGGCCTCGACGAGCAACTGGCGCACGATGCGCCAACGGCTGGCGCCGATCGCACTGCGGATGGCGAGCTCATGTTGGCGCGTGCGGCCACGGGCCAGCAGAAGAATGGAGCAGTTGACGCAACCGATGATTAGCAAGAGCGCCACGCCTGCGAGAAGAAGCCTCAGCGTACGGCCAATTTGCTGCTGGTAAGGCACGATGATGGGTTGCAGGGCGAGATGCCAGTGATCGGGAAAGCGCTCCGGATGCTCCTTCGCAAACTGGCGCACGATGGGCTCGAGCGCGGCGTTGGCGCCGGCAAGTGTGACGTGGGGCTGGAGCTTGATCCACGGTATGTAGGCCAAGTAGGGACCGTTAGCAGGACTCCGCATTAGGCTTCCCGGCAGGTAGACATCGCCAACGCCGTTGGTGTCATTGAATGCAAAGCTGCGCGGCATGACCCCGACGATGGCGTAGGGGGCGTGATTGATTTCCAGCGTTCGCCCGATGACGTGGGGATCGCCGCCGAAGTGGCGCTGCCAGAAGCGATAATTAAGAACAACGACGGAGTGGCCGCCGTTCTCTGCATCGGACGGCTGGATGTTGCGACCGAGAAGCGGGCGCATACCAAAGAAAGTCCCCGCATTCTCTGTGAGGTAGACGCCAAAAATGGCCTCGGGCAGTGCACCGCCGGTGATCTCCATGTGATCGGCGTTGAAGCCAAGCGCTGAATCAACTGGAGATGCAAGGCGCAGATCATCAAACTGTGCCACGTTAAGAAGAAACCAGGAAGGCTCGTCGGGATGCTGCTCGTCAATGACGACCGGGTTCATGATTCGGTCGGCGCCGGCGTATGGGAAGGGATGCAGGAGCACGGCGTAGATGAGCGAGAACATGGCGGTGGTGGCGCCGATGCCGAGCGCGAGTGAGAGAACGGCGACGGCGGCGAAGCCGGGATTGCGGCGCAGTGCGCGGAGGCCGTAGCGGATGTCGCCGCCGAGCTCGTCGAAGATACGCAGACCAACTGCAGCGCGGTATGTTTCGTTTTGCGTGGCGGGTTGGCCGAGATCGATGCGCGCTTTGCGCTCGGCTTCTTCGGCGCTGAGGCCGTGACGCATGAGGTCTGCCGCGTAGGCTTGCTGATGCGAGCGGAGCTCTTCTTCGACATCGTCGTGGCTGCGGGGTGCGATGGAGCGCCAGAGGTTGCGGAGGGTGTCGAGGAGGCTCATAGCTCGTCCGCCCTTTTGTCGAGGATGCCGGCGACGACCGCAGCCATGTCGGTCCACTTCGCGGTCTCGGCCTTGAGCTGGCGCGTGCCGGTGCGGGTGAGCGCATAGAAGCGGGCGCGGCGGTTGTTCTCCGACTCGCCCCACTCGCCTTTGATCCAGCCGCGGTGCTCCAGGCGATAGATGGCGGTGTAAAAGGAGCCCTGCAGGATTTCGAGACGCTGATTGGAGATTTGCTGGATGCGCAGCAGGATGCCGTAGCCGTGCAGCGGACCGAGAGAGACTGCCTTGAGGATGAGCATCTCGAGTGTGCCCTGGGGCAGTTCGACCTGCTTTACCATGGCGATCTGGCCCCCTCTCCTATTTCGGATAGGAGAGTACCCCGCGCTCTCCTATCCCGTCAAGGGGACTGGCCGTCCGGGCACAAGCGCCTGCGGCGCGGATTGCTGGGTTCGCTCCGTTGTCGCTCACGCCTCGATGTGGTGGGCGACCGGACTCCCTTATCTCTTCGAGGTGTGGGGCACCAACGCCCATTCACAGATAGACGATCAGGATGCTGCTGGAGCACTGGCTGCCGCGGCTAGGGCGCACCCGGCCATGGCGAGGGCGATGAGCATGCTGGTCCACTCGTTGCCGTTGTGTGGCGACGCTGCGACGCGCGGCGCGTGCAGGATGGCGAGCCAGAGAATAAACATCGCGGCGAGCGTGTATCCGGCGAGCCGTGCTCGGATGCCGGTGGCGATGGCGAGCGCCGCGCAGAGAAAACAAACGCCTACAAAGTTGGCGAAGAAGAAGCGCTCGGGGATCCATTTGGGAATGAGCTTGGAGATGAAGAAGGCGTATTTGAAGTGCAGGACGCTGAAGATGACGAGAGGGACAGCGAAGATGTAGCGGCCGGCGGCGAGCACAATGCGGCCGGCGGCGAGCGTGCGGGTGAGCACAGTACGGCCGGCTGGAACGGGGGCGGGGAGGACAGTGGCGAGCATCCATGCACCGCCGGCGAGCGCGAGGACTTCCCCGAAGACGGTCCAGATGTTGGGATTGCCCAGGTTGGTGAAGAGTTGCGGTAGATGGAAGATGAGCAGGCGCAGCAGTAGGCCGGCGCCGAGCAGCGATGCCGCGAGATGTGCAGTGGTGCGGATGAGCAGGCCCACTGCGGCGGCGAGCAGGAGGATGCCGGCGGCGATGGAGAGCGGGCGGCCGACGGGATACCAGGGCGGCCCGATGATGGGAAGGATGAGCAGGTATTGCAGACCAAAACCGGCGAAGGCGAGAGCAAGGATGATGCGGGCGCTGGTGACGGTGCGATTCATAGGTATGGACGCGGAGAGACTTTGGCGTTGGGCGGCATGATACGGGAATCGAGCGGCGAGTGAGTGGAAGATGTGACGAGGCTCCACGGGAGACTCGCGCACCAGCGTGGGCCTGGGGAACGTTCGCCCAGAAGTTCCGCACAGGAGTGCCACAGAGGAGTCCCACATTGGAGTGCCATAGGAAAACGACGGTGGGGCATGGGATGATCAGGCATGCGCACAGGCTGGAAGAACTTTGGGATAGCAGTGTGGCTGATGGCTGTACTGCTATCGGCTCCATTGGTGTGCACGGCTCAGCGGTGTGGCGCGGGCGCTGCGGATGTGCGCGGGACGGTGGTGGACGGATCGGGCACGCCTATTGCCGGCGCGGCATTGACTGCCGGGACCACGGTGGCGAAGAGCGGCTCGGATGGCGCATTTGTGCTTCCCTGTGTTGCGAGTGATGCGGTGATCCGGGTAGAGGCAGCGTCATTTGCAACTGCGGATGTGAAGGCGGACGAGGTGAAGACCGCTGTGGCCGAGCGCGTAGTGCTGCAGCCGCTGGCGGCGCACGAAGAGGTCTCCGTGACCGCTTACCGGACGCCGCTGTCCGAGAGTGCGAGCCCGTCGAGCGTGCGGCTGGTGACGAGCGAGGAGTTGCGCACGGCGGCGCCGGTGACGCTGGACGACCGGCTGCGGCGGGTCCCGGGGTTCGAACTGTTCCGGCGATCGAGTTCACTGGTGGCGAACCCGACATCACAGGGATTGTCGCTGCGCGGGCTGGGATCGACAGCGGCGAGCCGCACACTGGTGCTGGTGAATGAGATTCCGCTGAATGACGCCTTTGGCGGATGGCTCTACTGGGACGAGGTGCCGGAGCTGAGCATTCGCGATGTGACGGTGGTGCGCGGCGGCGCGAGCGATCTGTACGGCTCAAGTGCGATTGGCGGCGTGATTGAGATGGAGCCGGTGGCGACCGAGCGCAACCACGCGGAGCTGCTGGCGAGTGGGGGATCGTTTCATACATTTGATGAGGCCGCGCTGCTAAGCGGAACGCGAGCAGGCTGGTCGGGATTGGCGACGGGCGGAGTTGTGCTCACAGACGGTTACATACTGGTGGCTCCGGAGCAGCGCGGGCCGGTGGACATCAATTCCAACGTGCATGCGCAAAATGGGCGTGTGGTGGGCGAGCGCGACTGGAGCGATGGCCGCGCGTTCCTGCTGGGCAATGTGCTGAATGAGGCGCGCAGCAATGGCACGCCGCTGACCTCCAACGGAACGCGGCTGTGGCGCTACGAGACGGGAGTGGACTGGTCGCCACCTGCGGCGCAGGGCGGGTCGCTGCTGGTGCGCGCTTATGGCAGCTCTGAGCACTTTCGGCAGAGCTTCTCTTCGGTGAATGCAACGCGGACGAGCGAGACGCTGACCCGGTTCGCGAAGACACCGAGCAATCAACTGGGCGGCGAAGCGCGCTGGACGCAGCCGCTGGGACCGCGGCTGGTGGTGCTGGGTGGAACGGGCACGCGCGATGTCCGCGGCGAAGACAAAGAGATTGCGACGATTACCGGGGTGCCGACGCTGCTCTCCGCGCGGCAGCGGCAGACGGGTGTTTACGGCGAAGCGGTGTGGACACCACGGCAGTGGACGCTGAGCGCGGGTGGGCGCATCGATCACTTTCAGAACTTCGACGCGCAGCAGACGCTGCCGACGCCGGGACCACTGCCACAGATCACCGAGACGGTGGCGAATCCGCGGCTGGGGGTGGTGCGGCGGATCAACAGCGCGCTGGCGGTGACGGCGATGGGCTTTCGCGCCTACCGGTCGCCGACACTGAATGAGCTCTATCGCAATGGGCAGGTGGGCCAGGAGTTGACGCTGAAGAATACGGGCTTGCGCTCCGAACGCGCGACGGGATGGGAGACGGGCGTGGTGCTGACGCCGGCGCGATGGAATGCGACCTTGCGTGCGAGCTACTTCTGGACCATTGTGAACCGGCCGATCACGGCGCTGACGATCAGCGTGACGCCGACATCGATCACCAAGCAGCGCGCGAACCTGGGGCAGATTGCGAGCCGCGGCGTGGGGCTGGATGGCGAGTGGCAGCCGCTGCGGTGGATGAGCGTCGTGGGAGGCTACCAATATGCCAATGCGACGGTGACGCGCTTTGACCAGAACCCATCGCTGATCGGGAGCTGGATTCCGCAGGTGCCGCACCAGACAGGCACGCTGCAGGTGCACGTGCAGGACCAGCGCTGGGGAACGCTGGGGCTGGAAGCCCGGATGAGCGGGCAGCAATATGACGATGACGCGAACACCTTTCGGTTGGCGGGATTTTTTACCACGAACGCATTTGCGTCGCACACCTTCCGCGGGCGCTACGAGACCTTTGTTGCGGCCGAGAATCTGCTGAACCGGCGGATTGAAGTGGGTCGCACACCCACGCTGACGCTGGGACAGCCGCAGTCGGTGCGGGGCGGCGTGCGGATTGTGCTGGGGTCGCGGTAGGGATGCTTTCGTAGTATGGATGTCGCGATTCACTTATCTGGTTTGAGGTAATGGAATGAAGAACGACCCAGTGATCAAGCTTCTGCTTTCCGTCATCGCGATTGCGCTGATCGCGATTGCGATTCGGCCGTACATGGCTCCCGGTCCCGCACAGGCACAAAGCGCGGCGGCGTATCCGGTGTACATCGAACCAGGTGTGCAGATGCTGAAGACCGCGGATGGCAACAAGCAGGTATACGGGAGGATGGTGGTGGACTTGCGCACGGGAAAGATCTGGGGCTTTCCGACGATCACGACCGATCCCTATCCGTTCAATGCATTGAATTCCAAGCCGCAGACCTCGCAACCGTTCGAACTGGGGCGTTTCGCATTCGAGGACATGGATAAGTAGAGCGTCTAGCTAGCGAGCTTCCGCAGCGAGAGATTTTCTATTTGCGGATTGCAGATGCCTGCTCGCGGAAGGCGCGGCGGGCACGGGTGATCTCATCGTGATGGGCTTCGGCCCAGATCCAGACCCCGCAGAAGGCGGCGCTGAGGCTACCGCCGAGCGCGGTGAGTTCGTACTCGACATGCGGCGGAATGACGGGATAGATGGTGCGCTTGACCAGGCCGTCGCTTTCCATTTGGCGCACGGTCTTGGTGAGCATCTTCTGGCTGATGCCGGGAACGAGCGAGCCGAGGCGCGTGAAACGCATGGTGCCGTGCTCTTCGAGGACCTCGAGGATGAGCATGGTCCATTTGTCGGCGACGCGCTCGATGATTTCGCGGACCAGCTTTTCGATTTTGGGATCTACCTCGGCGGGTGGATAGGCCGGGGTGCGCCTGGCCTTGACGGGCTTTGTTTTGTTCGTGCGGACCCGCGTAGTCTTTCGTGGCGGAGCGATTTTCATTCTGTCTTCACTCTCTCTGTAGTAAGTACCGCACGTTTTGGTGCCTACTTCCCAAAAGAGAGTAAGAGCCTAGATTGCAGACAAGGAGACGTAAATCATGAAACTTACGGGCAACACCATCCTTATTACCGGTGGCGGCTCCGGCATTGGACGGGGACTGGCGGAGGCGTTTCAGGTGCTGGGCAATACGGTGATCATCGCGGGCCGGCGCCAGCAGGCGCTGGACGCGACGGTAAAGGCCAATCCAGGAATGCGGTCTGTGCAGCTGGACATCGACAGCGCGGAGGCCATACGGAGTTTTGGCGCGCAGATGGCGAAGGAGTATCCGGCGCTGAACGTGGTGATCCACAACGCGGGGATCATGCGGCTGGAGAATCTGCTGGAGCAGCCGGAGGACCTGACAGATGCGGAGGCGATCATCACAACCAACCTGCTGGGGCCGATCCGGCTGACCGCGGCGCTGCTGCCGCAACTGAAGAAGCAGCCGGCGGCGACGATCGTGACGGTGTCATCCGGCCTGGCCTATCTGCCGAGGGCCACGACACCGACGTATTGCGCGACCAAGGCAGCGATTCATTCGTACTCGCTGACGTTACGTTATCAATTGAAGGGGACGAAGATCGAGGTGCTGGAGGTGGTGCCGCCGTATGTGCAGACGGAGCTGATGGGAGATGCGCAGGCGAACGATCCGCGGGCGATGCCGCTGAAGGACTACATCGCGGAGACGATGAAGATCCTGAAGGAGCAGCCGGAGGCGAAAGAGATCCTGGTGGAGCGGGTGCTTCCGCTGCGGAATGCCGAAAAGAGCGGCGACTTCGACAAGGCGTTTCAAGGTTTCAACGATGCGATGGCGGCGAGTAGCCACTAAAAAAGAGGGCCGGCCGGCCCTTGGGAGGCTGTGGTTGGCCGGCGCATATAGAAGGCTGTGTGCTACTCGTAGCGCAGGGCGGTGACGGGATCGAGCATCATCGCTCCGCGTGCGGGAATGAGCGTGGCGGCGAGCGCGACGATGGCTAGCAACGCCGCGACTGCCAGAAAGCTGAGCGGATCGTATGGACCGACGCTGAAGAGCATGCTGCGCAGAAGATGCGCGGTGGCAAGTGCAGCGGCGAGGCCGAGCGAGCCACCGAGCAGGATGAGGCGGGTGCCTTCCCAGGCGACGATGTGAAGAATGTTCGCGCGTGAGGCGCCGAGCGCCATGCGGACGCCGATCTCCTGCGTGCGCTGCGTGGCGGCATAGGCCGTGACGCCGTAGAGGCCGATGACGGCCATGAGCAGACCAGTGAGCGCGAAAAATCCGAGCAACGCGGTTTCGAAGCGCGGTTGATCGGCGAGTTTGCTGACTTCCGCAGCGAGCGTTTCGAGATCGACGGGCGTCGTGGGATCGATGGCGGCGATCTGCTGGCGCACCCAGGGTGCGATGGTGGCAGGCGGGAGCGCGCTCCGGATGATGGGAGCCTCCTGCCCATTTCCATTCCAGTCTTCCGCGTTGTTGCGCAGGAGACGGTAGTACTCGGGCAGATTTTCGCCGGTGAGGCTGCCATTGCGCACGTTGGCCGCGATGCCGATGACGAGATAGTAGGGGCCGTCCTGGTCGGGGCGGATGCGCTGGCCGATGGGGTCCTGGTTGGGAAAGATGCGGGCGGCGAGCTGGCTGCTGAGGATGAGGAAGTGATCTTTGGAAGCGGCGTCCGCTTCGGTGAAGGCGCGGCCGCGCAGGATGGGGATGTCGAGCGCGCGAAAGTAGCCGGTGGTGACGGATCGCGTGTAGACGATGTCGCCACCGGCGGGGATGGGTGGCTTGCCGGCGATGGCCATGACCGAATACCAGTGCCTGCCGCGCTCTGCCAATGGCAGGGAGTCCACGACCGCGACCGCAGAGACACCGGGCAGGCGACCGAGGGCGGAGGCGGCCTGCGTGAAGAAGTCCATCTGCTTTTGCTCGGTGCTGTAGCGGCTGAGGGAGAGGGAGATGTTGGCGGTGAGTACATCGCCGGTCTGCATGCCGAGGTTTTGCTGCTGCACGTTGCGGAAGCTGCGCAAGAGCAACGCTTCCGCAAGAGCGCAACCGACGATGCCACCGGCGAGCGAGAGCAACAGGGTTTCTGTGAGCGACTGGCGCAGGAGGTGCGCGCGGCTGGCGCCAAGCGCCGCGCGAACAGCGAGTTCGCGTTCCCGCGCCGCATTGCGGGTGAGAAGGAGGCTGGCCACATTCGCGCAGACGATGAGCAGCACTGCAAGCACGGCGGCAAGCAGGACTCGGGCTACGGGAAAGGCGTCGTGCATCTGACGGTCGCGCAGACCGCGAAGTTCGAGATGGATGTCTTTGCGAAGGCGCGCAGGCGCGAAGCTCAGGCTGTTGTTGAAGAGCGGCTGGATGGCGGCGCGGGCCTGCGCGATGGTGACGCCGGGCTTGAGACGGGCGAAGGCGCGCATCGTCTCCGGCGCGGTACCGCCGCGGACGGCAGCTACATCAACCTGCTTTGGCAGCAGCAGATCCGCGGGCTGGAGCGTGGGCATTTCGAAATCGGGTGGAAGAATACCGATGACGCGCACGGGCGCACCGTCGATCTGGATGAGCTGACCGAGGGCTGCAGGATCGCGGTTGTAACGGCTTCGCCATAGGGCGTAGGAGAGGAGCACGGTGCGTGGCGCGTTGGGCAGCATGTCGCCGGGAAGGAAGTTGCGGCCGAGGATGGGAGTGATGTCGAGGGTGGGCAAAAAGTCGGCGTGCGCCTGGATGCAGTCGAGGCGAAGCGGATTGCGCTCGGTCAGGTCGCAGGGGTGCGGCATCGCGTCCTGCGCGGTGATGCTGGTGAAGACGGTTTGCCGGTCGCGCCAGTCGTAGAAGAAGCTGCCCAGCATGAACTCGTTGGGTTCGGCGGCGTGCTTCATGCCGAGCGAGACGATGCGGTCCGCATGCGTGTAAGGCAGCGGCCGGAAGAGGATACGATCGACCACGCTGAAGACCGCGGTGGATGCGCCGATGCCGAGTGCGAGCGTGGCGATGACGGTGAGGGCGAAGAGCGGATTGCGGCGGAAGCCGCGCATGGCGTAGCGGAGGTCCTGTGCGATGGTGGCGATCCACCAACGGGGATGCTGGCGCGCTGATTCTTCGCGCGCGTGCTCGATGCCGCCGAAAGCGATGCGGGCGCGGCGGTGTGCTTCCTCCGGCGACATGCCAGCAGCGATGTTGGCCTGGATGGCGTGGTCGATGTGGAAGCGGAGCTCGTCATCGAGATCGCCGGGCAGGCGGCGAGTGAGGAGAAAGCGCAGATGGG